>ERZ1645187.143-NODE-143-length-67719-cov-83.816564_pt1 | contig 67719 bp, 63 predicted proteins | sample MGYA00575352_ERZ1645187 | MGnify/ENA primary metagenome ERZ1645187 (study PRJEB40837, sample SAMN11349314) | freshwater sediment metagenome | isolation source: river sediment | host: Sediment | place: India: Wazaribad , New Delhi | collected 2017-02-21 ... | reverse complement strand
CGCGTTGGGCCAGAGCGAACTTCAAACTGGATTAGGCCCGAGGGGCAACGTCAGAACGCGTGACCTTCGATCCGGGTCAAGCGGGAGGCGCCGTCCCGATGTAGACATTCGGGAGAAGGCGCGGAACCCGCCGGCAGTGCTCGTCCCACGCCGCGCCGCGCGACCGCCGCATGTGCGCCTCGAGCGGCGGGATGCCCGAGACGTTCACCAAGAGATACGCCATCAGCACCGGCGCGAGCGCTGCGACGAGACCCCACCAGGGCCGCGTCGGATCGAAGGCGAGGACCGGCCAGGCCCACCAGAAGATCGTCTCGCCGAGATAGTTCGGGTGGCGCGATCGCCCCCACAGGCCGACGTCGCAGATCGCCGGACCGTGCCGATCGCCCCCCGCCCGCCACTGCCGCAACTGCCGATCGGCGATCGTCTCGACCGCGAGACCACCGAGGCCGATCGCGACGGCGAGACCATCGACGATCCACGACATCGGCGCCGGATCGCGCGCCGCCAGGAAGATCGCGACCACCAACACCCACCCCGCCACCGCCTGCGCCTGGAGGAAGAGGAACAGCGACCGCCGCCACGACGCGCCCCAGTCCGCCACCAGCGCCGCATAGCGCGGATCGTCGCCGCCCTCGCGGGTACGGCCGGCGATGTGGCCGGCGAGCCGCAGCGACCATGCCGCGACGAGCACCCCGGCGACGACCCGTCGGGCGGGATCGCCGCCCTCGGCCGCCGCGACGGCGACGAGGCCGGCCACCCCTACCGCCGCCGACCAGATCGTGTCGATCCAGCCGCTGCGCCCGGTCCTCAGCCGGACAACGAAGGCGAGGGTCATCGCCCCGGCGAGAACGAGGGCGAGGACCGCCAGGGTCGTCGGGATCGAGGTCATCGGCGCTCTCCGCGTTCGGCCGTCTCTTCAACGCGGCCGTGGCGCCCGCGGATCTCTCGACGCCCCCGGCCCGGGAAAATTTCGCCCCACCGCCCGTCGGAGAGAACCATACGGCCTCCCCCTACGTAGATCTCCTAAAGCTCGTCGCGCACGGCGAGATACCGGGAGACCGCATCGATGGAGCGCACCACCCCCCAACGTCGGCGCATCGCCGTGATCGGAACCGGCATTTCGGGGCTGTCGGCGGCCTGGCTCCTGTCGAAGCGCCACACCGTCGACGTCTACGAGGCCGACGCCCGCATCGGCGGGCACTCCAATACGGTCGACGTCGACATCGACGGTCGCCGCATCCCGGTCGACACCGGCTTCATCGTCTACAACGAGCCCTGCTACCCCAATCTGACGGCGCTCTTCGCCCATCTCGGCGTCGAGACGACGGCGACCGACATGAGCTTCGCCGTGTCGCTCGACCGCGGCCGGTTGGAATATGCCGGCTCCGATCTCCTCGGCCTCCTCGCCCAGCCGGCGAACCTCGTCCGCCCGCGTTTCTGGTCGATGATGTCGGATCTGTTGCGCTTCTATCGCGAGGCCCCCGCCGGCCTCGCGGCGATGGGCGAGGAGAGCCTCGACGACTGGCTCGACGCCCGCGGCTACGGTGCCGCCTTCCGCGAGGACCATCTCCACCCGATGGCGGCGGCGATCTGGTCGACGCCGGCGATGGAGGTCGGCCGCTACCCGGTCGCCGCCTTCGTCCGCTTCTGCGAGAACCACGGCCTCCTCCGCCTCACCGGCCGGCCGGTGTGGCGCACCGTGATCGGCGGCAGCCGCAACTACGTCGCCCGCCTCGCCGCCCCCTTCGCCGACCGAATCCGCCTCTCGACCCCCGTCGCCGCCATCCGCCGCGACGGCGCCGGCGTCGAAGTGATCGACGCGGCCGGGCGGGTCGAACGCTACGACCGGGTGGTGATCGCCACCCATGCCGATCGGGCGCTGGCCATGCTCGCCGATCCGGACGCCGACGAGCGGCGCCTGCTCTCCGCCTTCCGCTATTCGCGGAACGAGGCGGTGCTGCATCGCGATCCCGGTCTGATGCCCGAGCGGCGGCGGGCCTGGGCGAGCTGGAACTACCTCTCCGACGGCGCCGGCCACGACCGCAGGCTCTCGGTCAGCTATTGGATGAACCGCCTCCAGCCGCTCGGCGCCGACGCCCCCGACCTCTTCGTGACCCTCAACCCGCTGCGTGAGCCGCGCCCCGACCTCGTCCACACCCGCATCGCCTACGAGCACCCGATCTTCGACGTCGACACCTTCCGGGCGCAGAAGGAGCTGTGGTCGCTGCAGGGCGCCCGCGACACCTGGTTCTGCGGCGCCCATTTCGGTGCCGGCTTCCACGAAGACGGGCTCCAGGCAGGCCTCGCCGCGGCCGAGGAGGCGGGCGAGACGCGGCGTCCGTGGACCGTCGCCGACCCCGACGGCCGCATCCATCGCACGCCGCGCGCGCGCCGAGTCGAACTGGCGGAGGCCGCCGAATGACCGCGCTCGTCTCCGGCCTCTACCCCGGCCATGTCACCCATCGGCGCCTCAGGCCGCGCGACCATCGGCTCGCCTATCGCATCTGGTCGATGCTGATCGATCTCGACGAGCTCGACGCCCTCGATGAGCGGCTGCGCCTCTTCTCGGTCGATCGCTTCAACCTCGTCTGCTTCCGCCGCGCCGATCGCGGCGACCGCTCGGGCGACCTGCGGGGCCACCTCGAGGCCGAGATGCGCGCCGCCGGCCTCGAACCCGACGGCGGGCCGATCCGCCTCCTCACCATGCCGCGGGTGCTGGGGCGGGCGTTCAATCCGCTGTCGATCTTCTTCTGCCATCGCCGGTCCGGCGAGGTGGCGGCGATCCTGTGGGAGGTCGACAACACCTTCGGCGAACGCCACGGCTACCTGATCCCGGTGGAGACGAGCGCCGACGGCGAGATCCGCCAGCGCTGCGACAAGGGCTTCTACGTCTCGCCCTTCATGGACATGGCGCTCTCCTACCGCTTCCGCGTCTCGCCGCCGGGCGAGACCTTCTCGCTCGTCATCGACGTCGACGACGCCGAGGGGCCGGTGCTCACCGCCCGCCACCTCGCCCGCCGCATCGAGGCGACCGACGCGGCGCTCCTCCGCCTCGTCCTCGCCTCGCCGTTCCAGGCGCTGCGCGTCGTCGCCGGCATTCATTGGGAAGCGTTGAAACTCTGGCTCGGCGGCCTGCGCCTCCGTGCCCGGCCGGCACCGCCCGCCCGCCTCGTCACCGCCGTCGCGCCCGCCGCCCCCCTCTCGGAGACCCTGCCATGACCTCGTCGGACGATCGCTACCCCGACGCCCTCGGCGTCGTGCCCTTCGCCGCGCCGGCCCTGCCGCGCTTCGCCGATCCCCGCCGCCGGCTGGTCGAGCGTCTCGTCGCGTCGCTCGCCGTCGGCACCCTGCGGGTGATCCTGCCGTCGGGCGCCACCGTCGTGAAGAGCGGCCCGCTCCCCGGCCCGGAGGCGACGATCCACCTCCACCGCTGGCGCACGCTCACCCGCGTCGTGCTGCGCGGCGACATCGGCTTCGGCGAGGCCTTCGTCGCCGGCGACTGGTCGAGCCCCGATCTCGTCGGCCTGCTGCGCCTCGCCGCACGCAATCTCGAGGCGCTCGAGACGACGATCCGCGGCTCCACCCTCGCCCGCGCCTTCGCCCGCCTGCGCCACCTCGCCCGGCCGAATTCGAAGCGCGGCTCGAAGCGCAACATCGTCGCCCACTACGACCTCGGCAACGACTTCTATCGGCGCTGGCTCGACGGCACGATGCTCTATTCGTCGGCGCTGTGGAGCGACGAGGCGACGACGCTCGAGGCGGCGCAGGACGCCAAGCTCGGCCGCATCCGCGAGCTTCTGGCGCTCACCGGCGGCGAGAGCGTGCTCGAGATCGGCTGCGGCTGGGGGGCGCTCGCCGCCGACCTGGCGTCGCGGACCGGCGCCCGCGTCACCGGCCTCACCCTGTCGCCGTCGCAACTCGCCTGGGGTCGCGACGTGGCCACGGAGGCCGGCGTCGCGCCTCTCGTCGATCTTCGCCTCCAGGACTACCGCGACGTCGAGGGGTGTTACGACCGCATCGTCTCGATCGAGATGTTCGAGGCGGTCGGCGAGGCGTGGTGGCCGACCTATTTCGACACCGTGGCGCGGCGCCTGAAGCCGGGCGGCTGCGCCGTCCTTCAGGTCATCACCATCGCCGACGAGCGCCTCGACGCCTATCGCCGCGACACCGACTTCATCCAGCACCACGTCTTCCCCGGCGGCTTCCTGCCCTCGCCCACGGCCTTCCGCGCCGCCGCCGGCCGCGCCGGGTTGCGTGTCGCCCACGAGGAGACCTTCGGCCTCTCCTATGCCGAGACGCTGGCCGAATGGCGGCGGCGCTTCCACGCCGCCTGGGAGGAGATCGCCCCGCTCGGCTTCGACGACCGCTTCCGCCGTCTCTGGGACTACTACCTCGCCTATTGCGAGGCGGGCTTCCGCGAAGGGACGATCGACGTCGGCTTCTACACCCTCGTCCACGCCGACGACGGGAGGACGCCATGAGCCCGGCGGGCGCCGCCCGTGTCTCACTGCTCGCGATCGCCCTCGCCGCCGCCCTCGCTGCCCCGACATCCCCCGCCGCCGCCGATCTCGGCCTCGCCGGCACCTGGGCGCGCGGCGACGGTGGCGCGGTGGTGCACATCACCCGTTGCGGCGCGGCGTGGTGCGCCGAGAACACCTGGGTGGCGCCGGAGCGGCGCGGCCGAGAGGCGATCGGCGACGTCCTGGAGATGCGGGTGACGCCGAGCGGCCCCCGCCGCCTCGCTGGCACCGCCTGGGACCGCCGCCGCGAGACCGGCTACCGGATGACCATCGACGTCGCCACCGATCGGCTGACGGCGCGCGGTTGCGTTCTCCTCGGCCTCCTCTGCATCGACATGACCTTCGACCGCGTCGCCGGCGCGGCCGCGACCCGCTGAAGGGAGACCTCCCATGAAGAGCCTCGTCGTCGCCTGGATCACGGCCCTCGTCGCCTTCGCCGGCATCGACTTCGTCTGGCTGTCTCGGATGGGCGACACCTTCTATCGCCCGGCCATGGGCGACATGGTGCTGAGCGGCTTCCGCCTCGCCCCGGCGATCGTCTTCTATCTGATCTTCGCCGCCGGCCTCACCTGGATCGCGGTGCGCCCGGCGCTGGCCGAGGGCGGTTGGACGGTGGCCTTCGTCAACGGCGCAGTGCTCGGTTTCGTCGCCTACGCCACCTACGACCTCACCAATCAGGCGACGCTGCGCCACTGGTCGACCGCCCTCACCGTCGTCGACATCGCCTGGGGCACCCTCCTCTCCGGCGTCGCCGCGGCCATCGCCACGCTGGTCGCCGGACGTCTGACCCAGGGGTGAGGACGGCGACATCGTCGTGACCGTGAAAAGGGGGCTCGCGGCCCCCTTCTTCATATCCGGATCACGCTCTCACAGCCCGACGAAGGGCTGGAGCAGGCGGCCGATGCCGTGGATGCGCAGGCGGCCCTCGACCGCGGCGAGGCAGATGCACTCGCCGTCGGCGTCGACCACCGGCTGATGGTCGACGTGCTCGTCGGCCTCGATCAGGTCGCCGGCGACATAGGCGTCGCGCCCGTCGGAGAAGCCGCCGACCAGCACCTGGGTGAACTCGCGGCCGGTGTGCCCGTGCCGCGGCACCGAGCGAGCCGCCGGGATGCGCAGCATCACCACGTTGGCGCGCGGATCGCCGGCGACGCCGACTCTCGCCCAACGCAGCGTCGGCCCGAGGGAGCGCCAGCGGCCGACCTCATGGGCGCCGAGCGCCGCCGGCAGGACGATGCCGTCCGGCGTCGTCGGCCGAACCGGCGCGGCGACCGGCGTCGGCTTCCTCGCCGGCGTGCCGTCCTCGGCATCGATGCGGGCGAAGAGCGCGTCGAGCGCCCCCTCAGCGATCGCCGTCGGCTCCGCCGCCTCGAGCAGCGCCCCGCCGACCGCCTCGAACGAGGCGACCGCGTCGCGGCAGTGGCGGCAGCCGCCGACGTGGACCGAGATCACCAGCCGCGGCCCGGCCGGCAGGGTGCCGGCGGCGAAGGCCATCAGCGTCTCGTCGGAAGGGTGATGGCGCGGGTTCATCGATCGCCCTCCAGGAGCGCCCTGAGGCGGTTGGCGGCGAGCCGCAACCGCGACTTGACGGTGCCGAGCGGGATGCCGAGATCGCGGGCGATCTCCACCTGCGGCTTTTCGGTGAAATAGGTCATGCGCACCACGTCGGCCTGCTCGGGAGGCAACGCCGCCAGGGCGGCGCGGACCTGGGTCTCGCGTTCGCCGGCGATCAGCAGGGCCTCGCCATCGGGGGCGTCGTCGATCTCGTCGTGATCGGCGACGTCGACGAAGGTCGCCCGACCGGCCCGCCGCGCCGCGTCGATGCGCAGGTTGCGGGCGATGGTGAAGATCCAGGTCGAGGCGCTCGCCTGGGTCGGATCGTAGAGTTCGGCCTTGCGCCACACCGCGAGCAGCGTCTCCTGCACCAGTTCCTCGACCTCCGCCGTACGGCCACGGCCGAGGAAGCCGGCGAGACGCGGGGCGAAATGGGCATGGAGACGGGCGAAGGCGGTGCGGTCCCGGCGTGAGGCGACGGCGAGAATCCAGGCCTCGGGGCCGTCAGGATCTATGCTGCCGATGCGGGTTCGCGGAGGGACATCGCTCAATCGCCCACCTCGCCGCAAGACTGTGATGACCGACATCGTTCCTACCGCTTCTCATCGATTCGAAGCAAGGTACGAACACAGGCGCCGGACGGATCACTCCGGCCCGATCATCCCGCCGCCGAGAGATCGAGTCCGAAGCGGACGCCCGCCGCCACCGCCGCACCGACCGTCGCCAGCGCCGCGCGCGCATTGAGCATCTGCGTCCGATTGAGCGCCACGACGATGCGATTGACATCGGCGGCATCGAGCACCTCGAGGCGACCGATCCGCCGCACCCGGGTGCGGCTGGCGCGATACCACAGCCGAGCCGAGGTGAGCGCCAGCCCGATGGACAGGAGATCGAGAGCGAGGACGATGGTCATCGTCGGAAGGACATCCGTTTCGTCGCGACACGAGAAGCCACGGGCACCATCCGCCCCGCTCACCCGGAGCGGGCGAGCCCGGCCGCCGCGTCCCGCGTCTTGAACAGGCTCCAGGCGACACCGGCGGCGAGCAGGCCGAAGGTGACGGCGAGCGACACGCCGGCCGGGATCTTCTCCAGCCCGAGGAGATCGGCGGCGAAGATCTTGCCGCCGATGAAGATCAGCACCAGCGCGAGCGCGTACTTGAGATAGCGGAAACGCTCCACCATGGCGGCGAGGGCGAAATAGAGCGCCCGGAGGCCGAGGATGGCGAAGATGTTGGAAGTATAGACGATGAACGGGTCGGTGGTGACGGCGAAGATCGCCGGCACCGAGTCGACCGCGAAGATCACGTCGGCGAACTCGATCGACACCAGCGCCAGGAACAGCGGTGTGGCGAACCACGTCGCCCGGCCGCTGACCGGATGCGGCCGGCGCACGAAGAAGCGCTCGCCGTGGAGCTCGTCGGTGACGGCGAAGCGCCTGCGCACGAAGGCGAGGACGGGGTTGCCGGCGAGATCGTGGGTCGCCTCGGCGAAGACCAACATCTTGACGCCGGTGACGATCAGGAACGCCGCGAAGACCAGCATCACCCACGAGAATTGCGAGACGATCGCCGCCCCGGCGCCGATCATCACGGCGCGCAGGACGATGACGCCGAGAATGCCCCAGAACAGCACCCGGTGTTGGTGGAGGCGCGGCACCGCGAAATAGGCGAAGATCATGGCGATGACGAAGACGTTGTCCATCGCCAGCGCCTTCTCCAGCGCGAATCCGGTGAGGTAGTTCATCCCCGCCTCGGCGCCGAGATACCACCACACCCAGGCGCCGAAGGCGAGGCCGAGGCCGATGTAGACGGCGCTCAGCGTCACGCTCTCGCGCACCCCGATCTCGTGGCTCTTCCTATGCAGGACTCCGAGATCGAGGGCGAGCAGGCCGACGACGAGACCGAGAAAGCCCGCCCACATCCACACCGGCCTGCCGGCCCATTCGACGAACAGGAAATGGAGTTCCATGGTGCCCCACGCACGCCGGCCTCGTGATGTCGAAGAGGTCCGACATCGCGAACGCGCCGGACAGCGTTCGCCAGAGGGGCCCGGACCAGGAACACCCTTCAGATCGTCACGAGCGAGCGCTCGTTCAAGGTGCGATCGGCGAAATCATCGATCGCGCCCCATAGCCGCCGTGGTGGGTGGGATCGCCGCGAAGTCGTGGAGGGCCTCGCCGCAGGGCGGGTGGCGGCGACGCCGGCCCTGACGATGCCGCTCGGCGGAGCGCGACGATTCGCCACCCCGGAGAACGCTCGGGGGGGGCCGTCGTCCTGAAAGCTCCGAGACCGACCGAGCCGACATGGCGGGGGCCGGACACCATAACCCGTTGGTCTTGTTGGGATAGGAACACCCGCCGGAGCTTCGCGTTCCGGGCCGTCTCACGACGGCCCGGAACCACTCCTCGTCCTCACTCCCACTCGATGGTGCCCGGCGGCTTCGAGGTCACGTCGTAGACCACCCGGTTGACGCCGCGCACCTCGTTGATGATGCGGGTGGCGGTGCGGCCGAGGAAGGCCATGTCGTAGGGGTAGAAGTCCGCCGTCATGCCGTCGACGGAGGTGACGGCGCGCAGCGCCAGGACGTAGTCGTAGGTGCGGTAGTCGCCCATCACGCCGACGGTCTGGACCGGCAGCAGCACGGCGAAGGCCTGCCAGATGACGTCGTAGAGGCCGGCTTTGCGGATCTCGTCGAGGTAGATGGCGTCGGCCTTGCGCAGGATGTCGAGCTTCTCGCGGCTGATGCCGCCCGGGCAGCGGATGGCGAGGCCGGGACCGGGGAAGGGGTGGCGGCCGATGAAGCTCTCGGGGAGGCCGAGTTCGCGGCCGAGCGCCCTGACCTCGTCCTTGAAGAGCTCGCGCAAGGGCTCGACCAGCTTCATGTTCATGCGCTCGGGCAGGCCGCCGACGTTGTGGTGCGACTTGATCGTCACCGACGGGCCGCCGGAGAAGGAGACGCTCTCGATCACGTCCGGGTAGAGCGTGCCCTGGGCGAGGAAGGTCGGGGCGCCCTTGCCGTCCATGGCGATCTTCTTGGCCTCGGCCTCGAAGGTCTCGATGAACAGGCGGCCGATGATCTTGCGCTTCTGCTCGGGGTCGACGACGCCCTCGAGCTCGGCGAGGAAGGTTTCCGAGGCGTCCACGTGGACGAGCGGGATGTGGTAGTGGTCGCGGAACATGCCGACCACCTGCTCGCTCTCGCCCTGGCGCATCAGGCCGTGGTCGACGTAGATGCAGGTGAGCTTGTCGCCGATCGCCTCGTGGATGAGGACCGCCGCGACCGACGAATCGACGCCGCCGGAGAGGCCGCAGATCACCCGCTCGTCGCCGACCTGCGCCTTGATCTTGGCGACCATCTCGGCGCGGTAGGCGGACATGGTCCAGTCCGACTTCAGGCCGCAGATGCCGTGGACGAAGTTGGCGAGGAGCCTGCCGCCGTCGGGAGTGTGGACCACCTCGGGGTGGAACATCGTCGTGTAGTAGCGGCGCGCCTCGTCCACCGCGATGGCGAAGGGGGCGTTCTCGGAGGTGCCGACCACCTCGAAGCCGGCGGGGAGCACGGTGACGCGGTCGCCGTGGCTCATCCACACGGGATAGCGGTTGCCGACCTCCCAGATGCCGGCGAAGAGCGGGCTCGCCTTCAGGATCTCGACGTCGGCGCGGCCGAATTCGGCGGCGTGGCCGCCCTCGACGACGCCGCCCTGCTGGGTCGCCAGCGTCTGCTGGCCGTAGCAGATGGCGAGGATCGGCACTTGCGCCTCGAACACCGCCTGCGGGGCGCGGGGGGAGCCCTCGCGGGTCACCGAATCCGGGCCGCCGGAGAAGATGACGCCCTTCGGCTTCAGCTTGGCGAAGGCGGCATCGGCCGACTGATAGGGGTGGATCTCGCAGTAGATGCCGGTCTCGCGGACGCGGCGGGCGATCAGCTGGGTGACCTGGGAGCCGAAATCGATGATGAGGATGGCGTCGTGCAACATGGCGGGCTCCGGGGTCGGCGGACGGCGATCGGGGTTCGTCGCCCGGGGTTCTAAATCAGCCGGCCGGCCACGCCAAGCGCGACGGCCGTCGGGTTTCAGCCCCGCTCCAGCACCGCGACGAAGAAGCCGTCGGTGCCGGCGGAGGCCGGGGTGAGGCGCAGCGCCGGGGTGCCGTCGGCCCCACGACGGACGAAGGAGACGAGCTTCGCCGCCAGCTCCGGCGCGAGGCGGGCGGTCGGGTCGCCGACGCGCCAGCCGGCATGGCGGGCGAGGAAGGCGGCGACGCGGGCCTCGTCCTCCTCCTCCAGGATCGAGCAGGTGACGTAGACGATGCGGCCGGTCGGGCCGGCGAAGCGGGCGGCCTCGTCGAGGACGTGGTCCTGGTCCTTCATCCGCGCGGCGAGCGCGTTGGGGCGAAGGCGCCACTTGGCGTCGGGGCGGCGGCGCCAGGTGCCGGTGCCGGTGCAGGGGGCATCGACCAGGACGAGGTCGATCGAGCCCTCGAGATCGGCGAGCGCGTCGCCGCCGTGGATGGGCGGGCGCAACTCGATCGAGGTCGCGCCGGCACGGGCGGCACGGTCGCGGAAGTCGCCGAAGCGGCGCTTGTCGGTGTCGTAGGCGAAGATGCGGCCGGTGTCGGCCTGCGCGGCGGCCAGCGCCAGCGACTTGCCGCCCCCGCCGGCGCAGAGATCGAGGATGCGGATGCCCGGCTCGGGCGCGGCGATCAGGGCGGCGAGTTGCGAACCCTCGTCCTGGATCTCGATCAGACCGGACTGATAGGCGGCCTCGGAGGGGACGTGCGGCGGCTTGGCGGTCGGGCCGCCTTCGGGCAGGCGCAGGCCGACGGGCGACAGCGGTGTCGCGCTCGCCCCCATCGCGGCGAGTGCCGCCAGGGCCTCGTCGCGCGTCCCCTTCAGGGTGTTGACCCGCAGGTCGACCGGCGCGCGCTCGGCCAGCGCCCGCATCTCGGTCTCGAATGCCTCGCCGAAGAGGCCCTGGAGCGACGGGGCGAGCCATTCCGGCACGTCGGCGCGGACATGGGTGGGGGCATCGGCGAGGAGGGTCGCCGGGTTGCTCGCGAGGCGTTCGCGCTCGCGCTTCGTGAGCTTCGCCGGGGCGTGTGGATGGGTCAGCGCCTCGTCGAGGGCGGCAAGGCCGCGGCCCCAGGTCCGCGCATAGGTGACGAGCACGGCGGCGCGCGGGCTCGGCTCGCCCATGATCCAGCCGGCCGAGGCGCGGTTCCTGAGCGCGTCGAAGGCGAGGCTGCCGATGGCGACGCGATCGCCCGAACCGGCGAAGCGATGGGCGAGGCCCCAGTCCTTGAGCGCGTCGGCGAGCGGGCGCTTGCGCTTCTCGACGTCGTCGAGCACCTCGATCGCGGCCTGGAGGCGTCCGCCGTCCTTCATCGTGCAACTCCGCCGAGACGGCGGGCGAGCGCCACGACGACGCCGGCGGCGGCGATCGCGAGGCCTTCCAGCGCCGCCACCCATTTGGTGGTCGAACAGGCCGAAGCCCAGGAGACGAGTTCCGCCGTCACCGCATCGGGGCCGAGGCGGAGCATGTCGCGGATGGCGGCGTTCTCGGCGAAGTCGAGGAGGGTCGGCACCGCCACCACCACCGCGGCGACGACGAACCGGCCGCGCCCGGCAAAGCCGGCCCAGCCGAGGATCAGGCCGAGCAGCATCGACAGGGAGACGAAATAGAGGATCGGGAAGGCGGTATCGAGCCGGAGCTGGACCGTGTCGTAGAAGGCGCGGCCGTCCGGGCCGAGGGCCTTCAGGAAGGCGACCGCCTCGGCGTGGCCGTAGCCGCCGAAGCGGACGTCGAAGGGCACACCGGCGCCGTAACCGGCGAGACGAGGCACCGACCAGCCCATCATCGTGGCGAAGACCGCCACCATGGCGACGGCGCAGGCGACGAGGGCGAGGGTGATCTTCGACATGGATCCGCGCTCCTCAGCCGGCGATCACGGCGGCCGCCACCAGTCCGGTCATGACCATCACCGCGCCGACGCCGATGAAATAGGCCGGGGCGCGGTAGCGCAGGCGGTTGGTCGAGCAATGGGCGATGGCATGGGCGATGCGGCTCACCGCGAAGATCCAGGCGAAGGCGACCAGCGCCGGGCTCGCCGCCTTCAGCCACAGGGCCACCAGCACCAGCACATAGAAGAGGACCGGCACCTCGAACTGATTGGAGAAGTTGTTCGAGGCGGCGCGGGCCTGCTTCGGCCAGCCCTCCTGAGAGAGCATGACGTCGCCGGTGACGGCGCCCGCCTGGACCGCGATCTTCCGCACCCGCCCCAGCCAGAAGCCGACGACGATGGTCGTGACGATCTGGAGGAGGAGAGCGAGGAGCAACGAACGATCGAGCGGGCTCATCGGATCTCAGACGTTGGAGGGATAGTTGGGGCTCTCGCGGGTGATCTGGACGTCGTGGACGTGGCTCTCCCGCAGGGAGGCGCCGGAGATGCGGACGAACTTCGCCTTCTCCGAGAACTCCGGCAGCGACTTGGCGCCGACGTAGCCCATGGCGGCGCGCAGGCCGCCGGCGAGCTGATGCAGCACCGCGCCGAGCGGACCCTTGTAGGGCACCTGACCCTCGATGCCTTCCGGCACCAGCTTCAGCGTGTCGCGCACTTCCGCCTGGAAGTAGCGATCGGCCGAGCCGCGGGCCATGGCGCCGACCGAGCCCATGCCGCGATAGGCCTTATAGGAGCGGCCCTGGTGGAGGTAGACCTCGCCGGGGCTCTCGTCGGTGCCGGCGAGCAGCGAGCCGATCATGGCGACCGAGGCACCGGCGGCGAGCGCCTTGGCGAGGTCGCCGGAATACTTGATGCCGCCGTCGGCGACGACCGGCACGCCCTGGGCGGAGGCGACCGAGACCGCGTCCATGATGGCGGTGAGCTGCGGCACGCCGACACCGGCGACGATGCGGGTGGTGCAGATCGAGCCCGGGCCGATGCCGACCTTGATGGCGTCGGCGCCGGCGTCGATCAGCGCCTTGGCGGCGTCCGACGTGGCGATGTTGCCGGCCAGCACCTGGGTGGCGTTCGAGAGCCGCTTGACCCGCTCGACCATGGCGAGGACGTGCTGGGAATGGCCGTGGGCGGTGTCGACGACGATGAGATCGCAGCCGGCGTCGATCAGGCGCTCGGCGCGCTCGAAGCCCTTGTCGCCGGTCGTCGTGGCGGCGGCGACGCGGAGGCGGCCCTGGGCGTCCTTGGAGGCGTTGGGATGGTGCTGCGCCTTCTCGATGTCCTTCACGGTGACGAGGCCGGTGCAGTGATAGTGCTCGTCGACGACGACCAGCTTTTCGATGCGATGCTTGTGGAGCAGGCGCTTGGCCTCTTCCTGACCGACGCCTTCCTTGACCGTCACGAGGTTCTCGCGGGTCATCAGCTCGTAGACGCGCTGTTCGGGATTGGAGGCGAAGCGGACGTCGCGGTTGGTCAGGATGCCGACCAGACGGCCGACGTGCGAGCCGCCGGAGCCGCCGTTCTCGACCACCGGAATGCCGGAGATGTGGTAGCGGGCCATCAGGCCGAGAGCGTCGGCGAGAGTGGCGTCGGGCCCGATGACGATCGGGTTGACCACCATGCCGGACTCGAACTTCTTGACCTGACGGACCTGCTCGGCCTGCTCGTCCGGCTCCATGTTGCGATGGATGACGCCGATGCCGCCGGCCTGGGCCATGGCGATGGCGAGGCGGGCCTCGGTGACGGTGTCCATCGCGGAGGAGAGGATCGGCAGGGCGAGTTCGATCTCCCTGGTGACGCGCGAGCGAACCTCGACCTCGCCGGGCATGACCTCGGAGTGGCCGGGCAACAGCAGCACGTCGTCGAAGGTGAGCGCTTCGCGGGAATTGCCGGGTTCGTAGAAGGTCGCCATCTGCCAACTTCCTCTCGGGAGAATGCGGAACGACCGGCCGGCGGGATCGGACCCGCGACCGGTTGGAAAGGTCGTCCATCGGAGTTGGCGGCGGCTGATAACACGGAAATGACGGAAGGGGAAGCCCGGCGCGACATGTCGCGGGCGGGAGGCCGTCATGCACGAGATGTGGGGAGGCGACGCGCTTCAGCCGGTCCGTACGCGCTTCACCACGCGGGCCACTTCGCTGTCGAACATCAGCACGTGGCGGCGGAACCAGTCGGGGACGAAATCGGTCACCCAGGCGCGCGCCATCATCGACCGCCCCGCCCTCGCCTGCTCGAGGAAGCGGCGCGCTTCCGCGATCGTGCGGGCGTGTTCGGCGGCGTGATGCGGCAGATCCCTGTAGCCGACCGCGGTCATCAGCGCCTCCTCGCGGGCGAAGTGCGCGGCGAGGTGATCGACGAAGGCGGCGAGGCACTCGGGGAACTCGGCGGGCGCGGCGGCGGCGACACGACGCCAGAGGGCGACGGACTCGGCATGGTCGTCATCGATCTCGGGGAGCGACAGGATCAGGGCGGAGAGGTCGATGTCGGGCATGTCGGAGGTCCTACACGGGCGACGGGCTGCCGGAGGGACGGAGCAAGGCGGATGCCACTCGCGATCCGGTCGGGCCCGCGACGCGGCGTGGGGACGCAGGCGGACGGCTCACCCGCCGGGTGTCGGCGGATCTCTCGTCGGAACACCGCTTCTGCCGCAGTGCCGCAACGACAGGCCGTCATCCGACACGATTTTCCGTCGGGCGGTCGAACAGTAGAATCGCAATTCCCTGTGCGCGACGATCCGCGATCTCATTCCTGTGGTTCGGTCGAACAAATGGCTATAACGCCAGTCGAATTCCGTTGAACTCGGAGACATCCGAAATTCGCGGAGATCAATCGGCTCCTCGGCCGATTCAATGAAGCGACAATGCGCCTTCTACCTGACCTGTGCCGGCACGATGCTGGCGCATCGATGAATCTCGTCCTCGATTTAGACAGATATAAACGAGAAACACGCATCGAATACACTGCCTACGAAAGCCGTATGCGAGCCTCGAAATACAGGCACGTCCATCATTGGGGAGTTCAGTTCGTGCAGCCCGAACGTCTGACGCACCTGCGTCGCCTGGAAGCGGAATCGATCTTCATCATCCGGGAGGTCGCCGCGGAGTTCAGGAATCCGGTCATGCTCTATTCGATCGGCAAGGATTCCTCGGTGATGCTGCATCTGGCGATGAAGGCGTTCTTCCCATCGAAGCCGCCGTTCCCGCTGCTCCACGTCGACACCACGTGGAAGTTCCGCGAGATGATCCGCTTCCGCGACGACACGGCCAAGCGTCTCGGTCTCGATCTCCTCGTCCACACCAACGAGGAGGGCGTGGCGCAGGGCATCGATCCCTTCGGTCACGGCTCGTCGACCTACACCAACGTGATGAAGACCGACGCGCTGAAGCAGGCGTTGACCCATTACGGCTTCGATGCCGCCTTCGGTGGCGCCCGTCGCGACGAGGAGAAGAGCCGCGCCAAGGAGCGCATCTTCTCCTTCCGCACCGCCACCCACGCATGGGACCCGAAGAACCAGCGCCCCGAACTGTGGCGGCTCTACAATTCGCGCATCCGGCCGGGCGAGAGCATCCGCGTCTTCCCGCTGTCCAATTGGACCGAACTCGACATCTGGCAATACATCCTGGTCGAGAACATCCCGATCGTGCCGCTCTATTTCGCCGCCGAGCGTCCGGTGGTCGAGCGCGGCGGCCAGCTCATCATGGTCGACGACGAGCGCTATCCGCTCGCCCCCGGCGAGACGCCCGAGATGCGTGAGATCCGCTTCCGCACCCTCGGTTGCTACCCGCTCACCGCCGCCATGGAGAGCGACGCCAAGACGCTCCCCGAGATCGTGCGCGAGATGCTGCTCGCCCGCACCTCCGAACGTTCGGGCCGCCTGATCGACCACGACGAGGCCGGCTCGATGGAGAAGAAGAAGAAGGACGGGTATTTCTGATGACCGCCGAACCCCATCTGGACCCCGCCGCCTTCACCGACTATCTCGCCCGCCACGAGAAGAAGAGCCTGTTGCGCTTCCTCACCTGCGGCTCGGTCGACGACGGCAAGTCGACGCTGATCGGGCGTCTGCTCTACGACACCAAGCTGCTCTTCGAGGACCAGCTCAAGAGCCTGGAGCGCGACAGCCGGAAGCACGGCACGGTCGGCGAGGACATCGACTTCGCGCTCCTCGTCGATGGCCTCGAGGCCGAGCGCGAGCAGGGCATCACCATCGACGTCGCCTATCGCTTCTTCGCCACCGATCGGCGCAAATTCATCGTCGCCGACACCCCCGGCCACGAGCAGTATACCCGCAACATGGCGACCGGCGCCTCGAACTCGGATCTCGCGGTGATCCTGGTCGACGCCCGTCAGGGCATCCTCACCCAGACGCGGCGCCATTCCTTCATCGTCTCGCTGCTCGGTATCCGCCACGTCGTGCTGGCGGTGAACAAGATCGATCTCGTCGGCTACAGCCGCGAGGTCTTCGATCGCATCGTCGCCGACTACCGCGCCTTCGCCGCCGATTTCGGCTTCGAGACCCTGGTGCCGATCCCGATGTCGGCCCGCTTCGGCGACAACGTGCTGGATCGTGGCCCGAACCTCCCCTGGTACGACGGCCCGACCCTGGTCGAGCATCTGGAGAGCGTGGCAGTCGACGACCGGACGTTGGAGAAGCCCTTCCGCATGCCGGTGCAGTGGGTGAACCGCCCCAACCTCGACTTCCGCGGCTTCTCCGGCACCATCGCCTCGGGCACCCTGCGCGCCGGTGACCCGATCGTCGTGGCCAAGTCCGGCCGCGCCTCCACGGTGAAGTCGATCGTCACCTTCGACGGCGAACTCGCCGAGGCCTATGCCGGCGAGGCGGTGACGGTGACGCTCGCCGACGAGATCGACGTCTCGCGCGGCGACGTGCTGACCACGCCCGCCGATCGGCCGGACGTCGCCGACCAGTTCGCCGCCCATCTGATCTGGATGGCCGACGAGCCGGCGATGCCGGGTCGGGCCTATCTGATCAAGATCGGCTCCAAGCTGGTCCCGGGTCAGATCACCGAGATCAAGCACAAGATCGACGTCAACAACTTCGGCCATCTCGCCGCCAAGCAACTGGCGCTCAACGAGGTGGCGGTGGTCAACGTGGCGCTCTCGGAGGCGATCGCCTTCGACCCTTACGCCGCCAACCGCGACACCGGTGCCTTCATCGTCATCGACCGCCTGTCGAACCTCACGGTCGGCGCCGGCATGATCGACTTCGGCCTGCGCCGCGCCTCCAACATCCATTGGCAGGCGCTGGACATCACCAAACAGGAGCGGGCGGCGGCCAAGGGGCAGAGGCCGGCGGCATTGTGGTTCACAGGCCTCTCGGGGTCGGGCAAGTCGACGATCGCCAATCTCGTCGAGAAGAAGCTCCACCTCGCCGGTCGCCACACCTACGTGCTCGACGGCGACAACGTCCGCCACGGCCTCAACAAGGACCTCGGCTTCACCGCAGCCGACCGCGTCGAGAACATCCGCCGCGTCGCCGAGGCCGCCAAGCTCTTCGTCGACGCCGGCCTGATCGTGCTCACAGCCTTCATCTCGCCCTTCCGCGCCGAAAGGCGGCTGGCGCGCGACATCCTGGAGCCGGGCGAGTTCATCGAGGTCCACGTCGCCACCCCACTGGCGGTGGCCGAGAGCCGCGACCCCAAGGGCCTCTACAAGAAGGCGCGCGAGGGCAAGATCAAGAACTTCACCGGCATCGACAGCCCCTACGAGGAGCCCGAGGCGGCCGAGATCGTGCTCGATACCACCTCGACCGACCCGGAGGTCCTCGCCGATCGCCTCATCGACTATCTGAAGGAACGCGGCTACGTCTGAGCCGCCGGGCCGCTGCGGGGCTCCCTCGCGGCGGCCGTCCCGCCCTTCGCTCGTGCCGCCGAGATCCCCGATGACCGACGCCGAACTCCTCGACGCCCTCGCCGATCTCGCCGTGGAGGCGGGCGAGGCGATCATGGCGGTCTATGGTTCCGACTTCGCCGTCGATGCCAAGTCCGACGCCTCGCCGGTGACCCGCGCCGACCTCGAGGGCGAGCGCATCATCCTCGCCGGCCTCGCCCGGCTCGCTCCCGAGATCCCGGTGATCGCCGAGGAGGCGACGACGGCCGGCGCCGAATGCAGCGTCGCCGAGCGCTTCTTCCTCGTCGATCCGCTCGACGGCACCCGGGAGTTCGTCTCGAAGAACGGCGAGTTCACCGTCAACATCGCGCTGATCGAGAAGGGCGAGCCGATCCTCGGCGTCGTCCTCGCCCCGGCGCTCGGCCGGCTCTATGTCGGCGGCCGCGGCCGCGGCGCCCGCCGCATCGACCTCGCCGACGGCCGCACCGCCCGGGCGATCACCGTCCGAGAGACCCCATCGGGCGGCCTGGTGGTCGTCGGCAGCCGTTCCCACGGCAATGCCGAGACCGACGCCTGGCTGAAGAAGATCGCCGTCGCCGAATTCCGCGCCGCCGGCTCGTCGCTCAAGTTCTGCCTCCTCGCCGAGGGGCTCGCCGACGTCTATCCCCGCCTCGGGCGCACCATGGAGTGGGACACCGCCGCCGGCGACGCCGTCCTGCGCGCTGCCGGCGGCATCGTCCTCGGCCTCGACGGCGCGCCGCTGACCTATGGCAAGCGCCGGCAGGCGAGCGACGTCGACTTCGCCAATCCCCATTTCGTCGCCTGGGCGAACGGACCGTCTCCCGAGGCCGCGTGAGACCGTCCGAGGGACGGGAAAGCGCCGGCCACCGGACGCCATTGCGACGTGATCATCGGCGAAACGAGTCGGGGATATGCTCCGGACCGGGAGCCGCTCCGACTTGACGGGGCCATCGACTCGCGGGGAATGTGCTCCCCGTCGATCATGCCGCACGACCGGATCGGAAGGCGACAGCGCGGTGTTTGGCGGAAGAGTCACATTCTTCGGACCGAGAGCCGCATGAGGGAACCGAGGCGAGAGGAACCGGAAACAGCCGAGCGCATCCCCGCCGCGGGGGGCGACGGGGGCCTCGCCATGTCCTGGTCACCGAAGAAGTTCCTCGGCGGCGCGCTGCTCGGCGTCGGCATCCTCGGTGGCGGATTGACGGGCTATCTCCTGGCCGATGGACGCCGAACCCGTGTGCCGGCCGAGGCGGCGACGCGGTCGGAGGTCGCGACGGCGACGCCGAGACAGTCGGTCGAGAGCCAGATCGCCGCTCGACGGCTCGCCGTCTTCACCGAAGCGGAACTCTCGCCGACCGCGCCGCCGCAGGTCGTCTCGTCCGAGTTCATGCCCATCATCACCCTCACCTCTCCCTACGAAGTGGTCGATGCCGCACTCTTCGACGCCGGGGAGAGGCGGATTCGGCTGGCGCGCATCCTGCCGGTCGGCCGTCAGGAAGTCTGCTTCGACACCGACGGACGGCGATTCGCCTGTGGCCTGATGGGGCGCGCGGCGCTGCAGAATCTTCTGGCGCGGCGAAGCGTCACCTGTGCGCCGCTGTTCGTGCCCAGACCGGTACGGCTCGACCATGTCGAAGCCGATTGCTCGATCGACGGTTCGGACGTCGCCGAGCACATGGTCCGGGCCGGGTTCGCCTTTCCGGCCCCGCTCGCCGGAGGACGGCTCACCGCGGCGCTCGACGAGGCCCGCCGGAGCCGGGCCGGCGTCTGGAGCGGCCCCTACCTCGTGCCGGAGACCGACCATACGATCGAGGATTCGCGGGCGACCGGCACCCTCTTCCAACGGACCTCGCCGCCGGAAGGCCACACGCTCGATGCCCCGGCCGAGGATCGGGCGGCGATCGGATCGATCGGCATGCAGAACGGGCCCGCCCAAATCCGGAAGCCCGTCCGGCGCGAGGTGACCGCGCCGACGAAGTCGCGCCCGCCGGCAACCGATGCGCCGCGCCTGCCCTCCCCCGCCGCAGCCGCTCGACAGCCCCCTTACGACAGGGGACCGGGACCGGCGCCCGCCCGAGAGACACCCCGTCCGGGCGTGGTGGCCGGACCGATTCTGCCGCCATCGGAGGCCTTGGCGAGAAAACTGGGGGTGTCGACATCGACAACGGCCCCGTCTGCGGGTGACAATGGCCGCGGAAGCTCGGATCGATGAGACCCGAGGTGTTCGGGCATACGATGCATCCGGAACACGGAACGGGTTCGCGAGTGTCGTGATGTTCAAATGGATGAAGCCGGCGACGGCGCGAAAGCCCGCCTATCCCCGACTGCCGCAGGGCCTGACCGCCTATGCCGTCGGAGACATCCACGGCCGCTCCGACCTGCTCGACCGCATCCATGCGGCGATCGACGAAGACATGGCCCGTCGTGCCGGCACGTTCATCGAGATCTACCTCGGGGATTATGTCGATCGCGGTCCCGACTCCATCGGTGTGATCGAGCGCCTCCTCCGACGCAATCGGACGCACCGCATGGTGATGCTGCGCGGCAATCACGAAGTCATGTTCGAGAACTTCCTGGCGGGCGGGGTCGATCCGGAGGAATGGCGCCGCGTCGGAGGATCGGAGACCCTACTCTCCTACGGCGTCGACGTTCGCGGGCTCGCACGCGCCCCACGAGATCGATGGGTCGCGGCGGCGAACGCGGCGGTTCCGCCCGCGCATCGCGCCTTTCTCGGCGCCCTCGCCGACGCCTTTCCGTTCGAGGGATACTTCTTCACCCATGCCGGCGTTCGACCCGGTGTGCCGCTCCCGGACCAGGTCTCCGACGATCTGCAATGGATCCGCGACGAGTTTCTCGGCGACAGCCGCGATCACGGGGCGGTCGTCGTCCACGGGCACACGCCGACGATGGAACCCGAGTTCGCCGCCAATCGGATCAATCTCGATACCGGCGCCTATGTGACGGGCCGTCTGACCTGCCTCGTCGTCGATGCCGAAGGCCCTCGGGTGTTGTCGCCGCGGCCTGCGTGAGCGGCCGATCCGCAACGACGGTCAGGGAGGCGGGAGGACGACGATCGCCGATTCGGCCATGGCGGTAGCGGTGTTCGATGGAATTTCATGCGGCCGTAGCATTTTTGTCATTGCGCTCCGCTGCGGCAGCCGCATCCTCATCCGACGGGCACGATCGATCGGATCGGGTGCGCTTCCCATCCGCGAGACGGCTGTGTCTCGCGGTGATGGAGTGCTGCTCGAATCAGTTGGAGGGGCGGCTCCATGTCCACGTTCGTCATCGTGATGTACCTCTGCGTCTCCGGCTTCATGTTCTACATGGCGGTCGCGACGACGGATCCGGCGATCCTGAGCAAACCCGCGGCAGCCCTCGCGGCAATCCTGTGGCCGATCACCGTGCTGACGCTGTTCGTGATCGCCCAGCTCTATCCGGATGATCCGATCGAGGATTCGACGACGGTCGGCGACGGGTTCGACGAGGCGCCGGGACGACTGGTCGCTCAGGATTGAGGACGGTCGCGAGCGGCGGGCGGGTGCGGCGAGCGGACCGCGTTCCGAGCCCCATGAGCCTCGCGACGGGGCGCCGGGCGAATGCCGCCCTCACCTCGACCGGTCGCGCCCCCGTCGACGGATGCCACGTCCGATCCTCGCCGCAACGAGGATGCCGCCGGCGCGGGATGGGGCGCGACCGGCAGCATGGTCATCGGCGATCGAGGGACCGTGCGATCCTTCAGAAGTCCAGGGAGACCGGGCGCGCACGCTGTGCGGCGATGGTGCCGACGGTGATCGGATCGAAGAGATCGGCGATCGCATCGAAGTCGATCTTCGGGATCCGGGCCTCGATCTCGAACCAGGTCGGGGTCAGGTTCATCGGAGCGTAGGCGGCCGGCACCGTCTCGATGCGCACGGGCTTCGCCGGGACAGGCGCGACGGCGGCGACCGTCATCGGCTGGCGACGCTGCTTGGAGGACTGGGCCGGGGTCTTCTCGACCGAGGCGACCATCGACCGATCGGGGAGGATGCCGTCGACACGAACCCAGAGGCGCGGGTGGATCGTCGACTGGCGGGCGATCCAGCGGTATCCGGTGCGGTCGGCCGCGACGACGCGGCTGCGCAGGTTGTCGAGCGCGAAGTCGCCGCGATCGGTGCGGACCACGAGCAGCAGATGAGCCTCGCCGGTGCGGATGAAGGCGACCGACAGGGACAGCGCCGCGGTCGGCCAGCCGCGATCGATCAGGGCCTTGCGCTTCTCGACCGCATAGTCGTCGCAATCACCCTCGCTCGCCCCGATCGTCCAGACATCGGTGCCGGTGTCGTCGGCCTGCGAACGAATGTGGCGGTTGACCCGACCGTTGACCGCCTCCAATTCCGCCCAACGGGCATCGTCGAGCGCCACGACGGTCGACCCGCCGTCGGCGGCGCACTGGTCGACCCAGGTGTCGCAGAAGGCGTCGAAGGCGCGCGGGGCCGCGGTGATCGCCCCGTCGGCGAGATGGCCGCCGCTCGGAAGCACCGACAGAACACCCTGGCCGATGCGGCCGGGAAGGGCAGAGGCCGGCTCGGCCATGGCGCCGAGGGCGAAGAGCGCGAAGACGGCGCTGCGGAACTTGTTCGACATGACGATCCCCATCCGTGTCATGGGGCTCATATTCGCTCGAAGACTCTGAGATCACGTGCAAGTCGATCGAGCAATTCTCATCGCCACATCAATCATCGATTAACCATTATTGAAATTCCTTTAAATTGCCCTACCCGATAAGCACAAAAAGAATGCTGACGCCCGCAATACATACTGCCCACCACCTTTCTCATATATGTGATTTAATAATCTACTAATCCAAGTCACCCAAATGACACATAGCCCTGAAGTGGCGGTCAATATTACAATAATACAACGATATCATCGGCAAGACCATCTCGACCTCTGTTGCAAAGCGGTGACGGTGAACGACGATATTTACCACGCCCGCCATTTCTCGGTATTCCCCATCGACCCCCGGCGATATCCGATCTACGCTCTTGCCCATTGATCTTACGAATGTAGCCAGAGTGCACCATGTCATTGACCGAGTATCCGACCGAAAGTGGGTCCACGCGTGATGCCATCGCATCGCCGGTCGATCACCACCGCCTCACGGTCGAAGGTATTCAGGCGGCGACGATCGCCGCCGACCTGCTGCTCGTATGGGGATCCGATCTCCTCTCCGGACTGTTGTGGATCGATCGGCCGGTGACCTCGGCGGGTGCGCTCGATGCGATGACGCCGTCGGGCCTCGTCGGCGGCGCACTCTTCGTCGGCTTCCTCGCGCTCCGGCGGAGCTACTCCGCCTCCAGGCTCGCCAATTCGCGTCGGCAGTTGCAGGACGTGACGGCGGGTTGGATCTTCTCGTTTTTCGTGCTCGGCTGGCTCGTCTTCCTGTCGAAGACGTCCGGAACCTTCTCGCGCGGGGCGACCACCGTCCATTTCGGGCTCGGGTTCCTGCTGCTGGCGGCGTTCCACGTTCTCGGGGCGCGCTGGCTCGGGCGCCACTTCGCGCACGCCTCGCTGTCGCTGCGCCGGGTCGCGGTGATCGCCGTCGCCGAGGACGGGGCGGCCGATCGGATCCGCGAGCGCCTCGCGAGGGAAGGCGTCGAGGTCGTCCGAACGACGGTGATCTCGCCGAAGCATCTCGGCCGGGAGACTTTCCACGCCAACTGCCGCAGCGCCGCCGGCGACGTGCGAACCGCACTCGCGGCCGCCAAGCTCGACGGCGTCTATCTCTTCGTCTCGTGGCGGGTGTGGCGCCACATCGAAGAGCTGCGGGCGACGCTCGGACCGATGCCGGTACCGATCCATCTGTTCGCCGATCGGGAGATCGAGAGACTGTTCCGCCGACCGCAGTTGCAGATCGGCAGCTTCCGCGGCTTCGAGATCCAGCGGGCGCCGTTGACCCGTCTCGATCGGGCGATCAAGCGCTCGATGGACATTCTGGTGGCCGGGACCGCGGTGATCGTGCTCGCGCCCCTGCTCGGCCTCACCGCCCTCGCCATCCTGATCGAGACCGGTCGGCCGGTGCTGTTCAGGCAGACCCGCAAGGGGTTCGGCGCGCGGCCGTTCCAGATTCTCAAGTTCCGCAGCATGACGGTCCAGGAGAACGGCGCGGTGGTGACGCAGGCGACCAAGGGCGACGCCCGCATCACACGGCTCGGCGCCATCCTGCGCAAGACCTCGATCGACGAACTGCCGCAGCTCTTCAACGTGCTGAAGGGCGACATGTCGATCGTCGGGCCGCGCCCGCATGCCGTCGCTCACGACGACCACTACGACCAGTTGATCGCCACCTATGCCTTCCGCCAACACGTCAAGCCCGGGATCACCGGCTGGGCCAGGTCAACGGCCATCGCGGCGAGACCCGGGAAGTCGGGCAGATGTCGGCACGGGTCGAACACGATCTCTGGTACATCAATCACTGGTCGCCGTGGCTCGACATCAAGATCATCGTCCGAACCGCGCTCAAGGTGCTGAATGACGACAGTGCCTACTGACTTCGCGCCGCAGCGCCCCCTCATCGCGCCCGGAACGCCTGCGGGACGCCACGGCGACATGCCGGGGACCATCGAGGGCGCGGAAGCGACCGGTCGCTGGTATGCGGTGCACACCCTGCCGCGGGGCGAGGCGACGGCGGAGGCCCATCTCCTGCGTCAGGGGTTCGAGGTCTTCCTGCCGCGCTTCGCTCGGGTCGTCCGTCATGCGCGCAAGATCAAGCGCCGCAAGGCGCCGCTGTTTCCCCGCTATGGCTTCGTGAGGCTGGATCTGACGCGGCAGCGCTGGCGTTCGGTCAACGGCACTGCCGGAGTCGCCAGCCTGGTCATGGGGCGGGATCTGCCGCTCGCCGTTCCGACCGGAGTCGTCGAGGCCCTCCTCGCCTGCGCGACCTGCGAGGGTGTCGTCGACCTCGACCACGGCCTGCGCCCCGGCGATCCGGTTCGCCTCATCGCCGGGCCGCTTGCCGGACAATTGGGCATTCTGACCCGCCTCGACGATCGCGGGCGCGTCGAAATGCTTCTTTCACTCCTGGCGGGCAAAGTCCGCCTGACGGTGGCACGGGAAATGCCGGAACCGGTCGGGTGAGCCCAGGCTGACCGGATCGGGACGGCTCTGTCGCGCGGGACGGGTGAGACGGTCGTCTCACCCGAACGGCGGTAGCGTGGGCGATCGCCGATTCGCGACGGGTCGGTCGGAACCGATCGGCCGGCCGGTTCGCCGGACGCGATGCGCCGGCCATTCGGAGCACGCCGAGCGGAGCTCGACGACATTACGCGACCGAAGAGCATCACGAGCGAGCACCCGGCCTGCCGGGACGACGATTTTCGGTTCAACCGGATAGAGAGTTGAAGTGAGGCATCGATGAAAACGAAAGTTGCGCCGAACGGCAAGATTGCGCTGATCACCGGTGTGACCGGTCAGGACGGCGCCTATCTCGCCGACCTCCTGCTTTCGAAGGGCTATATCGTTCACGGCATCAAACGGCGCTCGTCCTCGTTCAACACCGGGCGCATCGAGCACATCTATCAGGATCCGCACGACGAGGATCCGCGCTTCATCCTGCACTACGGCGACCTGACCGATGCGACCAACCTGATCCGCATCGTTCAGCAGTGCCAGCCCGACGAGATCTACAATCTCGCGGCCCAATCCCACGTGCAGGTGTCGTTCGAGACGCCCGAGTATACGGCGAACGGCGACGCCCTCGGGGCGCTGCGCCTGCTCGAGGCGATCCGCATTCTCGGGCTGACCAAGAAGACGCGCTTCTATCAGGCCTCGACGTCCGAACTCTACGGCCTCGTCCAGGAGGTGCCGCAGTCGGAAAAGACGCCGTTCTACCCGCGCTCGCCCTACGCCGCCGCCAAGCTCTACGCCTACTGGATCGTCGTGAACTATCGCGAAGCCTACGGCATGCACGCCTCGAACGGCATCCTCTTCAATCACGAGAGCCCGTTGCGCGGCGAGACCTTCGTCACCCGCAAGATCACCCGGGCGGCGGCGGCCATCCGCCTCGGCAAGCAGCAGAAGCTCTATCTCGGCAACCTCGACGCCAAGCGCGACTGGGGCCACGCCCGCGAATACGTGCGCGGCATGTGGATGATGCTGCAGCAGGCGGAAGCCGACGACTACGTGCTCGCCACCGGCGAGACGACCGAGGTCCGGCAGTTCGTCAGCTGGGCGTTCGAGGACGTCGGCATCCACCTCGAATGGCGAGGCAGCGGCGTCGACGAGAAGGGCTACGACAAGCTCACCGGCAAGTGCATCGTCGAGGTCGATCCGCGCTACTTCCGGCCGACCGAGGTCGACCTGCTGATCGGCGATCCGCGCAAAGCTCACGAGAAGCTCGGCTGGAAGCACGACACTTCGGTCCGCGAGCTGTGCCGCGAGATGGTCAACGAGGACCTGAAGGTCATGCAAACCGCGACCGTGATGAAGGAGGCGTGAGATGGCCGCCTATTCGCTCGCGGGCAAGCGGGTCTGGGTCGCCGGTCATCGCGGCATGGTGGGCGCAGCGATCAGCCGTCGCCTCGCCGCCGAGAACTGCGAGGTTCTGACCGTCGGCCGCTCCGAGGTGGACCTGCGCGATCAGGCGGCGGTGCGCGGCTGGGTGGCGAAGACGAAGCCCGACGCCGTCTTCCTCGCGGCGGCCAGGGTGGGCGGCATTCTCGCCAATTCGAGCTGGCCCGCCGACTTCCTCTACGACAACCTGATGATCGAGGCGAACATCATCGAAGCCTCGTTCCGGGCGGGCGTCGAGAAGCTCGTCTTCCTCGGCTCGTCCTGCATCTATCCGAAGTTCGCCGAGCAGCCGATCGTCGAGTCAGCCCTGCTCACCGGGTCGCTCGAGCCGACGAACGAATGGTACGCGATCGCCAAGATCGCCGGCATCAAGCTGGCGCAGGCTTATCGCCAACAGCACGGCTGCGACTTCATCTCGGCGATGCCGACCAATCTCTATGGCCCGGGCGACAACTTCGACCTCGCCTCCAGCCACGTGATGCCGGCACTGATCCGCAAGGCGCACGATGCGAAGCTGCGCGGTGACGAACAGATCGTGGTGTGGGGAACCGGCACCCCGAGGCGCGAGTTCCTCCACGTCGACGACTGCGCCGACGCCTGCGTCCACCTGGCGAAGGTCTACTCGGACTTCGAGCACGTCAACGTCGGGTCGGGCGAGGACGTGACCATCCTCGAACTCACGAAGATGGTCTGTGACGTCGTCGGCTTCCGGGGCGAGATCGTCCACGACCTCTCCAAGCCGGACGGCACGCCGCGCAAGCTGATGAGTGCCGACAGGATCCGCGGCCTGGGCTGGAAGCCGCGCGTCGACCTCGCGAGCGGACTGCGTTCCACCTACGAGTGGTTCACTCGGCAGCCCTCATCCGTACAGTCTCTGTGACAGTGTCTGTGAAGGCGCCCGTCGATCGGGGCGTTCCCGAGCCGTCCGACGTCCATCCGGGGTGAGACGAGTCAATGACCGAACGATCGCTCCTCATCGTCTGTATGAACTACGCTCCGGAGCAGACCGGATGCGGCAAGTACACGGGCGAAATCGGCCGGGAGATGCTCTCCCGTGGGCACGACGTCGCGGTCGTGACGACGCCGCCGCACTACCCCGGCTGGCGGGTGGCTCCGGGCCACTCGAACGGCTGGTCTTCCGAAGTGTCGGATGGGGTGCGGATCAACCGGTGCCCTCTGGTCCTGCGGGAGAAGATGGGCGGCGTGTCGCGACTGATCGCGCCGGCGAGCTTCGCCCTGTCGGCTACCTACGAGTCGAGACCCGGGTCGGCGGACCGATCAATGCGACAGGCCTTCGCGATCCTCCCACCCCCGAGCGACGGCGTCACGACGGTGACCCTGCCGGCACGGTGACGATCCGCCTCACGTTCGATTGTAGACGTCCTCGTATCGGACGATGTCGTCCTCGCCGAGATACGCACCGGATTGTACTTCGATCAGGTCGAGGGGGATCTTGCCGGGATTCTCCAGTCGGTGCACGGCGCCGAGCGGGATGTAGACCGACTGGTTCTCGGACGCGATCGTCACCTTGTCGTCGACGGTGATGCGGGCCGTGCCGGAGACCACCACCCAGTGCTCGGCGCGATGGAAATGGCTCTGGAGCGACAGCTTGCAGCCGGGATCGACGGTGATCCGCTTCACCTGATGCCGCGCCCCGTAGTCGATGCTGTCGTAGGAGCCCCAGGGGCGGAAGACCTTGAGGTTCTCGGTCGCCTCCTTGCGGCCGGCGGCCGTCAGACGAGCCACCAGTCCCTTCACCTTCTCCGCCTGCTCGCGCGCCACCACCAGCACCGCGTCGCGCGTCGTCACCACCACCACGTCGTCGAGCCCGACCACCGCGGTCAGCCGATCCGGCGAATGGACGTAGCAGCGCTCGGCATCGAGGAAGGCGGCATCGCCGCGGGCGGCATTGCCGTAGGCGTCCTTCACCGCGAGATCCCAGATGGCGCCCCAGGCACCGACGTCCGACCAGGCGAAGTCGGAGGGCACCACCGCGGCGCGGTCGGTCTTCTCCATGACCGCATAGTCGACCGACTTGGCGACCGCGATGCCGAAGGCCTCCGCCTCAAGCCGCAGGAAGTCGAGATCGCGCTCGGCGTGCGACACCGCTTCCGCCACCGGTCGGCCGATCTCCGGCGCCAGCCGGTCGAGTTCGTCGAGGAAGACGTCGGCACGGAACAGGAAGTTGCCCGAGTTCCACAGATAGCCTTCGGCGACGTAGCGCTCGGCGGTCGCCTCGTCCGGCTTCTCGACGAAGGCGGCGATGGCGTTGACACCGGGCTCGGCCAACGCCGGCCCGGGTCGGATGTAACCGTAGCCGGTCGCCGGACGGGTCGGCCGGATGCCGAAGGTGACGATGCGACCGGCCTCGGCCGCCGCCGCACCGCGGCGCACGTGTTCGAGGAAGCCTTCGACGTCGGGCATCGCGTGATCGGCCGCGAGCACCAGCACCAGCGCCCGCGCGTCCCGCGTCAGCGCCAGCCGCGCCGCCGCCGCGATCGCCGCGCAGCTGTCCCGCCGCATCGGCTCCAGCACGATGTCGCCGCGAATTCCCACGGCCCGCATCTGCTCGGCGACGAGGAAGCGATAGTCCGCCCCGGTGACCACCACCGGTGCATCGAAGCCCGGCCCGACCACCCGCTTCAGCGTGTCCTGGAACAGCGAGATCTCACCGGTCAACGACAGGAACTGCTTGGGAAAACTGTCCCGCGACGCCGGCCACAGCCGCGAGCCGGAACCTCCACACAGGACGACGGGAACGATCGAGGTCATCAAACACGGTCTCCGCAGAGAGGACGAGGCGATTGCGGCCACCAAACGGGCCCGCTCGTCGAGAGGGAACATCCTAGAACGCAGTCACCAAGAAGATGCAAATCCGATCGCCTCGGGAGGACGGTCACGAACTTCTCGGTCAGCACGGTGAAGAAATCCATTCGAAATCTCGTGAACGGAGGGATCGCGGGCGGACGTCGGCGATCGGCGGAAGCTCAGTTCGCCGGGCGTGGCGTATCGGACGGCGGCAGTGGGCGCAGCGAACCGAAGGGGTAGAGGCGAGCCTCCTCGACGGAAGGGTCGGACGAGGGCGCGGTCCACGGCCCCACCCAGACCCCGCGCCGCGCGGCGCGGGCCTCGGCCTCGGCCTCGGCGAGGCGCCGAGGCGCACCGGAGTATGGGAAGGCGTAGCCGGCGCGGACCAGACGTTCGGCGAGGTCCTCTCCGTCGGCGTCGCATTCGGCGACGATCGCGGCATCGATGCGGCCGTCGCGGGCGAACGCCTCACGACAACGCACCGTCTTGCCGGCGAGAGCATTGTGCAACGCCGCCCGCGCCTGCAGACCGCAGGCCAGACGACGTCCGGTGTCGTCGGTGCAGACCGCATCGCGCGGCACGGGCACGACATGGGCGAGGCGGATCCGTACGTCGTCCGCATCGAACAGCGCCGCATTCACCGCTCCCCAGGGAGGAGACAGCCGGCGGGTGGGCACGAAGCCGTCGATGGCCACCGTCGGCGGGGTCGTGACGAAGTCCGCCGGAGGGACGATGCGAGCGAGGCGTCGGGCGGCGATCTGGCGCTCGACGGAAGCCGGCCGAGGGTCGACGGAGTGTGCGGCCGACACGGGTGGCGGCGACGGGCGAGCGGTGGCCCAGACCAGGATCGCCGCCACGACGGCAGCGACGACCGCCGCGACGGCGACGGCTGCGTAGCTCGAAGAGCGGTCGGGACGGAGCCCGAGTTCGTTCACGACGAAGACCCTCGTGACGCAGCCATACCCAACTCTCGTCGCCCCGCCACTTCATCCTCGATCGCTGCCGCTCCCGATGTGGACGGCGTCAACGGCGCGCCGCGAGACTGCCATCGGCGCCGGCGGGGTTCAACCCGGCGGCCACGACGACGCGGCCCCTCCGGCCGTGCCGCCTCCCCCGGGGCGATCTCACGCCCGATGCGACGATCGCCACGGCGGCGAGAATCCGGCATGTCGGCCACGAAAATTCCGGGTCCGTGAAACGACTGCCATGAAGATCGGCGAGGATCGTCGCGCGGCGCGAACCAGGATGGCGCCTCGGTGTGGTCGACAGCGGGGCGCGATCCCCCTAGCATTCGCGCCGACGCGCGCCCGACGCAGACTTCGGGTATCGAGCCGGACGGGATGCCGGAGCGAGACGATCGGTCCGTCGCCACGGCCCGGGTCCGACCACGACCCACGGCCGGGCCGCCGATCGAGCAGGGAAACGGACGGGCTCGGGCGGGCTCGGGACGCAGCGGGGCAACGGCGGGTCGGCCGCCCTCGAAGTCAGGGTAGCTTCATGAAGATCGTGATGATTGGTTCCGGATACGTCGGGCTGGTGTCGGGCGTGTGTTTCGCCGATTTCGGCCACGACGTCGTCTGCGTCGACAAGGACGTCGCCAAGATCGAGGCGTTGAAGGCCGGGCGAATCCCGATCTACGAGCCGGGCCTCGAAGACCTCGTCGCCAAGAACGTCCGCGACGGGCGGCTCTCCTTCACCACCGATCTCGCCGGCCCAGTCGGCGAGGCCGATGCGGTGTTCATCGCCGTCGGCACGCCGTCGCGGCGCGGCGATGGGCACGCCGACCTGACCTACGTCCACGCCGCCGCCCGCGAGATCGCCATGGCGGTCGCCGGCTTCACCGTCGTCGTCGACAAGTCGACGGTGCCGGTCGGCACGGGAGACGAAGTCGAGCGAATCATCCGCGAGACCAATCCGCAGGCCGACGTGGCAGTCGCCTCCAATCCGGAGTTCCTGCGCGAGGGCGCGGCGATCTCCGACTTCAAGCGTCCGGACCGCATCGTCGTCGGTACTTCCGACGAGCGCGCGCGGACAGTGATGGACGAGATCTATCGGCCGCTCTATCTCAACACTTCGCCGATGATCTTCACCGACCGGCGCACCGCCGAACTGATCAAATATGCCGCCAACGCCTTCCTGGCGATGAAGATCACCTTCATCAACGAGATCGCCGATCTCTGTGAGAAGGTCGGCGCCGACGTCCAGCAGGTGGCACGCGGCATCGGCTCGGACGGCCGCATCGGGGCGAAGTTCCTCCATGCCGGCCCCGGCTACGGCGGCTCGTGCTTCCCCAAGGACACGCTGGCGCTGGTCAGGACCGCCGAGGAGAACGGCAGTCCCGTCCGCCTGATCGAGACCACGGTCGCCGTCAACGATCAGCGCAAGCGGGCGATGGCACACAAGATCATCGCGGCGGCGGGCGGCGACGTCCGTGGAAAGACGATCGCGGTCCTCGGTCTCACCTTCAAGCCCAACACCGACGACATGCGCGAGGCGCCGTCGCTGTCGATCGTCCAGGCGCTGCAGGACGCCGGCGCGACGGTGCGCGCCCACGATCCGGAGGGCACCGAGCAGGCCCGACCGATGCTGCCGGGTGTCGTCTTCTGCCGCAACGCCTACGAGGCGGCGGAGGGGGCGTCGGCGGTGGCGATCGTCACCGAGTGGGACCAGTTCCGCGCCCTCGACTTCGATCGCCTGAAGTCGACGATGGCGGCGCCGGTGCTGGTCGATCTGCGCAACATCTACCGTCCCGAAGAGGTCACGCGTCACGGCTTCTCCTATTCGAGCATCGGGCGGGGCGTCGGCGACGACGCCGCGACGAAGGGGTGAAGCGGGGATGCGCTTTCTGATCACCGGAACCGCCGGGTTCATCGGCTTCCATCTCGCGCGCCGGCTGCTCGCCGAAGGCCACGTGGTCATCGGCTACGACGCGATGACCGACTACTACGACCTGCGGCTGAAGCGGGCGCGGGTGGCGGAGCTGACGACGTCCAATCGCTTCACCGCGATCGAAGCGCGGCTCGAGGACATGGAGGCGCTCGATCGGGCCGCCGATCTCGCCGCTCCGGACGTCATCGTCCATCTCGCCGGACAGGCGGGGGTGCGTTACTCGATCGAGAACCCGCGCGCCTATGTCGAATCCAATCTGGTCGGCTCGTTCAACCTGCTCGAGGTGGCGAAGCGGATGCGGCCGCGCCACACCCTGCTCGCCTCGACCAGCTCGGTCTACGGCGCCAACAGCGCCATGCCCTTCGGCGAGACCGACCGGGCCGACTGGCCGATGACGCTCTACGCGGCGACCAAGAAGTCGATGGAGACGATGGCGCACTCCCACGCCCATCTCTTCGATCTGCCGACCACCTGCTTCCGTTTCTTCACGGTCTACGGGCCGTGGGGGCGGCCGGACATGGCGTTGTTCAAGTTCGTCGAGGCGATCCTCGCCGGGCGACCGATCGAGATCTACGGCGAGGGGGCGATGCGGCGCGACTTCACCTACATCGACGACCTGATCGACGCGATCGTCCGGCTCGTCGACGTGGTGCCGGAGCGCGGCAATCCGGTGGCGGCCGACGGGGTTACGGACACGCTGTCACCGGTGGCGCCGTGGCGGGTGGTCAACATCGCCGGCGGACAACCGGTCGGCCTGATGGAGTTCGTCGAGGCGATCGAGGCGGCACTGGGACGGCCGGCGGAGAAGATCCTCCTGCCGATGCAGCCCGGCGACGTGCGCGAGACCCACGCCGACCATCGCCTGCTCGAGGCGTTGACCGGCCACCGCCCGGCGACCCCGGTCGGGGTCGGGGTGCCGGCCTTCGTCGACTGGTATCGCGCCTACTACGGGGCGTGACCTCGACCGCCCGAGGTCGACGGCGAGGTTCACCCCGCAGGTCGATCGCCCGCCCGCGCCGCGGCGGCCAAGACGCCGATCGCCCGATCGACGTCCTCGGTGGCGAGGCCGGCGGAGAGGAAGAAGCGGATGCGCGGCTCGCCGGCATTGAGGCCGACGTGCATGATCGGCGGGGCGTAGAAGCCGGCGGCGGCGAGCGCCCGCGACACCCGCATGGTGGTCGTCGGATCGTCGAAGAGCACCGGAACGATGCCGCGGCCGATCGCCGCGCCGGTGGAGAACCCCTCCTCCCGGATGCGCGCCACGAACCACTCCGAGAGTTCGGCGAGGCGGGCGACGCGCTCGGGCTCGCGGCGGACGACGGCGAGGGCAGCGCGTGCGGTCTCGACGATCACCGGGGCGAGACCGGCGGAGAAGACGAAGCCAGGCAGCGTGTACTTCAGCCACTCGATCACCTCGCGACGAGCGGCGACGAAGCCGCCCTGGCCGACGAAGGTCTTCGACAGAGTGCCGACGAGGAGGTCGACCCGCGACGGATCGACGTCGTGGTGTTCGCACAGGCCGCGGCCGGTGGCGCCGAGCACGCCGATCGAGTGCGCCTCGTCGATCATCACCCAGGCGTCCCAGGCATCGCGCAGTTCGAGCAGGCGCGGCAGGTCGACGACGTCGCCGTCCATCGAATAGAGGCCCTCGGCGACGATCAGGCAGAAGCCGTGCTGGTCGCGCTCCTCGGCGAGGATCTCGGCGAGGTGGTCGAGATCGTTGTGGCGGAACGAGCGGACGGTGGCCCGCGTCGCCTTGATGCCGTGGACGGCGGAGGAATGGACGAGCTCGTCCATGACGATCAGGTCACCGGCACCGACGAGATGGGGGATCAGCGCAAGGCCGACGAGGTAGCCCGCCGCCATCAGCAGCGTGTCCTCGAAGCCGAGGAACGCCGAGATCTCCTCCTCGAAGAGGCGATGGATGGTGCGTTCGCCGCCGATCAGGCGCGAGCCGCCGGCGCCGACGCCGAAGGTGTCGATCGCCGCATGGGCGGCGGCGAGCACCTCGGGGTGACGGGCGAGACCGAGGTAGTCGTAATGGGCGAGGCTGACGAAGCGACCGCCGGCATCCGTCACCTGCCGCCGCATCGCATCGACGGGCACGAACCACGGGCTCTCGGGTCCTGCGAGCGGGATGTCGGCCGGCAGGCCCATGGCGGCGATTCGCTTGCGCTTGGCGGCATAGGCGGCCAGCGGTGTGCGCATCCGCATGGATTGCATCTCCTCGTTCCGGACGACGGGCTTCGGCCGGCGACCCTCTCGCATCGCGGAATGCTGGGCCAGAGGGATGGGCGGCGTCAACCTCCGTCGGGGTCGGCGGCTTCGTTTCACCCGCGACCGCCCACGGCATCCACCGAGACTCGGTGAATTCGCCGATTGTCCGGTGGGGGCCGGCGCCCTACCGTGCGGGCCGATCGGAGACGGAGGTGGGCTGGATGATCGGACTGTTGGGCGACGAGGCCTGGGCGAGAAAGTACGCCGGCGCGCGCGGATTGCCCCCCCTGCCCTTCGTGCGGGCGCTCTTCGATCACTACGCCGTCGCCCTCTACGCCCTGGTGGCACTCGGCGCCTTCGCCGCCTTCCTCGCCGCCGGCCGGTCACCGGGCCTGCTGGTGGGGGCGGCGCTGATCTCCGCCGGGTCCTATTCCTTCGTGGAGTACGGTCTGCACCGGTTCATCCTGCACGCCCGGGTGCTCTGTCGCAGCCCGCTCACCGCACCGATCTGGCGCCGGCTGCACTACGATCACCACATGGAGCCCGCGGATCTCTCGGTGCTCTTCGCCGATCCCAAGACGTCGGTGCCGCTGCTCGTCGTCCTCGCCTGGGGCGCCGCCGCGCCCATCGACCGGCCGGGGATGTTCACCGCGATGATCGCGACGAACTTCTGCGCCTTCCTCTACTACGAGTTCATGCACTCGGTGTCGCATCTGCCCAACGACTTCGGCGGCGCCTGGATGCGGCGCAAGAAGCGCAATCACATGCTCCATCACCATCTCGACGAGGCGTCGAACTACGGTATCGGCTCCAATCTGCTCGACGACCTCCTCGGCTCGGCCGGCGAGACCGTGACGACGCGATCGCCGACGGTGCGCGATCTCGGCTACGACGACGCCGCCGCGGCGCGCTGGCCGTGGGTGCGGGAGGGCTATGCGAAGAAGGTCGCCGCCGGCGGCGTGGTGATCGCCGGGCGGACCTGACGGGTCCGGTTCATTCGCCGAGGCGCGCGCGGGCCCGGCGGCGGAGGGCATTGATGGCGACGATGTAGCCGCCGTTGAACCACCACCAGGGCACGTTGAGGAGATGGCGCCAACGCGAGCGATTGCGGAAGCGCTCGGAGATCGCCTCCCAATCGAGCCGCTCGGGGGTCCGGGCGCGGGCCCAGAAGGCGGCGGCCTCGGGCGTCATCGGGGGGGCGCGAAAGGCGGCCATCGCCGCCTCGCTCGCGCTCTCGCCGTAGAGCCGGGCGAGGATCGTCTCGGTGGCGGCGGGGCCCCAGATGAAGGTCGAGTAGAAGGGCACCCGCTTCAGCGGCCGCAGCTCCGCCGGGACGAGATGGGGCGCTCCGCCCTCCCAGACTGGAAGATCCTCCACCCGTTCGCCGAGCGGCGGCAGGACGTCGAGGGCGACGTGGCCGGAGGCGGCCGGCCAGAGCTTCTCGCGCACCCAGATGAAGCCCCGCCAGTCGCGCGAGAGGCGATAGCCGTGGGCATCGAAGATCGCTTCGGTCCTGCGCCACACGTCGTCGATATCCACATCGAGCATGAAAACGTCGTGGTCCTCGTCCCAGGGCAGCGGCGCGCCGAGGCGGGCCGCGCCGAGCAGCGAGCCGTAGTGGATGACGTATTCGATGCCGACGTGTTCGAGGACGGCGGCCGAGAACAGCATCATCTCGGCGAAATGAGTCGCCGGACCGGACGGCATCATCGCCCATCGGGGCCGGGAACTCGGCAGCAGAACGGCGAGGCGATGGAGAAACGAACTGGACACGGTGACGTCTTCCTCGGTCGGAAAGGCATCGTTCGAAATGACGAACGGAGCCCGGCGGATGGGCCGGAGAACCCCGCCGAGAACGGGCCGGAAGCGCCCTTCGGCTCGGTACGGCCGTTGTTCGGACACCCTTCGGTGTTTGACACGGTCGCCCCCCCGATGGCAAACAGGGACTCGACCCTCCCATCGGCCCGAACTCGTTTCGTGAAGCGAGACCGCCGTCCGTGGGAGTCGGCCGACCTCTTGGCGGAGGGGCGGCGTGGCGGCCATGGTCGAGGAGCGGCGGTCCCATGAACGATGACACGACGGCTCGCGATCCGACGACGGATCGCGATGCGATGCGGAGCCGGATCCTCGCCTTCTTCCAGCGCGAGATCCAGGACCGCAGAACCGTCCTGACGCTCGACATGCCGACCGATGCCGTGACGATCGACTCGATCGACATCGCCCGCGTGCTCTTCCGGGCCGAGGAGTTGTACGGCGGAGAAATCCACCTCACCGCGGAGATGTCGTTCGCCACGGTCGGGGATCTGGTAGACGCAGTGATCGACTCGCTGCAGCCGACCACGTGACACGAGGCAGGAAGTCATGGCCATCAGTGCCGTCACCGGTCTGGGGATCGTCTCGAGCCTCGGCCTGTCGGTCGAATCCTTCGCCGCGGCGATCCTCGCCGGCACGGCGGGCATCGGCGACATCACCGACATCACCGAACCGACCCAACGGGTGAAGATCGGCGCGCCGGTGCGCGGCTTCGATCCGACCGAGCACTTCTCGGCCCGCGAGCGCGGTCACCTCGATCGCTTCTCGCAGTTCGCCGCCGTCGCCGGGCGGCAGGCCTGGGCGGATGCCGGGCTCGCCGGGGTCGACCTGCCACGCCATCGCATCGGCGTCTCCATCGGCACCAGTGTCTCCGGCCTCGACATCCTCGACGTCGGGTTCCGCCGCATCCTGCTGAAGGGACTGCGCCCCGACCCGTTCACCGTGCCGATGACCATGGGCAACGCGCCGACCAGCCGGATCGCGGAGGAAGTCGGGGCGCGCGGGCCGAGCTTCGGTATCAACAGCGCCTGCGCCTCCTCGGCCCATGCGATCCTGCTCGGGCACAAGATGATCCAGTCCGGGATGGTCGACGTCTTCGTCGCCGGCGGCACCGATTCGAGCTTCTGCGACGGGTTCCTCAGGGCGTGGGACTCGCTGCGCATGCTCTCCGCCGAGCCCTGCCGGCCGTTCTCGACCGGCCGCCGCGGCATGTCGATGGGCGAGGGATCGGGCATTCTGGTGCTCGAGTCGCTCGAACACGCCCGCCGGCGCGGCGCCACCATCCGCGGCCTGCTGCGCGGCGGCGGCATGAGCTCGGACGGCGCCGGCATTCTCATGCCGGATTCGAGCGGCATGGCCGCGGCGATCCGCGCCGCGCTCGACGACGCCGGCGTCACGCCCGGCGAGATCGACCACGTCAATGCCCACGGCACCGGCACCGTCGCCAACGACAAGGCGGAATCGGCGGCGCTCATCGAGGTCTTCGGCGAACGCGCCCGATCGATCCCGGTCACCTCGACCAAGTCGATGATCGGCCACTGCATGGGCGCTTCCGGAGCGCTCGAGGCGATCGCCACCCTCGCCGCGCTCGACGCGCAGATCGTGCCGCCGACCATCAACGTCACCCAGGTGGCGGAGGACTGCCCGATCGACCCGACGCCCAACGTCGCCCGGCCCCACGCGATGCGGTTGGCAACATCCAACTCCTTCGGTTTCGGCGGGCTCAACGGCGTCCTGGTGTTCGAGCGGCGGCCCGCGCCATGAGCCGGCCGACCCACATCGCCATCACCGGGGGCTCCAGCGGAATCGGCGCGGCGCTGGCGGAGATTCACGCCGAGCCGGGCATTCTGCTGTCGCTCGCCGCGCGCAACGCCGACCGGCTCGAAGCGGTGGCCGAACGCTGCAGGGGGCGGGGAGCCGAGGTCGCGACGACGCTCCTCGACGTCACCGACACCACCGCCGTCGATGCCTGGATCGGCGCGGCCGACGTGCGCCGGCCCCTCGACCTCGTCTATGCCAACGCCGGGCTCGGCGGGCGACCGGCGCTCGCCGGGGCGAGCGGCGAGGCGCTCGTCGATGCCCGCGCCATCGTCGACACCAATCTCGGCGGAGTGGTCGCCACCGCCGGCGCGGCGGTCGCCCGCTTCGTGCCGCGCCGTGCCGGCCACGTGGTGCTGATCGGCTCGATCGCCGGGCGCATCGGACTGCCGCAGTCACCGGTCTATTCGGCCTCGAAGGCCGGCGTCGCGGTCTATGCCGACGGGCTGCGGCGGCTGGTCGCGCCCGCCGGGGTCGCGGTGACGCTGGTCGAACCGGGCTTCGTGCGCACGCCGATGTCCGAGGACGTGCCGGGCAGCGACGTCATGATCTGGTCGGCGGAGCGTGCGGCACGCCGGATCCGCGCCGCGGTGGCTGCGCGCAAGGCGGTGTTCCGCTTCCCGCTCGCCTTCGATCTGGTGCTCCATCTCGCCCGCCATCTGCCGCGCCCGATCGTCGACGCCGTGTTGACCGCCGCACAGCGCAGGATGAGCCGGTGATGGGCATGCTCACGGTCCGACGCATCGGCGAAGGTGCCCGGGTGGCCGACTGGATCGCGGTGCCGGTGGCGGTGCACCGCGACGATCCGCACTTCGTCCGACAACTCGACCTGAAGGAGCGGATGCGCATCGCGCGGCCGTTCAATCCGTTCTTCCGCTTCGGCGAGGCGGCGTTCTTCGTCGCCTACCGCGACGGGAGGCCGGTGGGGCGGATCAGCGCCCAGGTCAACCGGCTGCATCGCGAGACCCACGACCCGCACTCGGGACATTTCGGCTTCTTCGACTGCGAGAACGATCTCGAGGCGGCGCGGGCGTTGTTCGACGCGGCGCGGGGTTGGCTCGCCGCGCGCGGCGCGACCTCGATCGCCGGACCGTTCTCGCTCTCCATCAACGAAGAGTCCGGGCTTCTGGTCGAAGGCTTCGATTCTCCCCCGGCGATGCTGATGAACCATGCGATGCCGTTCACCGGTGGTCTGGTGGAGGCGGCGGGGCTCGTCAAGGAGATGGACACCTTCGCCTTCCGGTTCCGCGGCGACCGGGACTTCCCGGCCCTCGACCGGCTGGCGGCGGCGGCGATGCGCAGCGGCGCCTACACGATCCGACCGATCCGGGTCGATCGCTTCGCCGAAGAGGTGCGCCTCGTCATCGACGTGTTCAACGACGCCTGGAGCGGCAACTGGGGATTCGTGCCCTACACCGACGGCGAGATCCAGGCGATGATCCGCGAGTTGAAGCCGTTCTATCGAACGGAATACGGTCGCTTCGTCGAATACGAGGGGCGGCCGATCGCCGTGCTCCTCGCCATCCCGGACGTCAATCGGATCATCGCGCCGTTCCACGGGCGGCTGCTGCCCTTCAACTGGTGGCGGCTGCTCCGCGCCCTGCGCAGCGGCGAGGCGGGTGTCGGACGGATCCCGCTGATGGGCATACGACGTTCCCATCAGGGCTCGATGCAGGCGGCCGGGGTCCTCGCAAGGCTGGTGTGCGCCTTCCTGAACGCCGCCAAGAGCCGCACCATCGCCTGGGCCGACTAGGTGGAGTTGTCCTGGATCCTGGAGACCAACCGACCGATGTCGACGCTCGCCCGCGAGGTCGCCGGCGCCCCGGTCAAGCGCTACCGCTACTATCGCGGTCCGATCGCGCCTTGACCGTGGGCCGGTCGATCTCGACCACCTGACCGCGCCAGACGTAGCCCGACCCGAACCAGCCGGCGAGCCAAAGCGCCACGGCGAGCGCATCGCGCACGATCCGCGCCGGCAGCCCCCATCGCCCCCAGGGCCAGCCCATGGCGCGCGCCAGCACCGCCTCCGTGCCCCACCACAGCGCCGCGACGGCGACGAGGAGGACGAGCGGCGGGAGGCCGACGAACGGCGCGGCGACGGGCGTCGAGGCCAGCGGCACCATGCCCGACAGAGTCGCCTCGCCGAGATAGACGAGCGGATAGGCGCGTCGACGCAAACGCGCCCATCGCAGGGTTCGCCCCCAGACCTCGGCGAAGCTCCGCGATCCGAGCGGCTGGGCGAAGGGGCGACGGGTGAGCCGCACCCGCAGGCCGGCCTCGCGCACCATGCGGGTGACGGCGGCGTCCTCGGCCGTCTCGCGCGCCAGGGCGGCGATGCCGCCACGGGCGTCGAGGAAGGAGCGACGCAGCATCAGGAGCTTGCCGTGGGCGAAGCCGCCGCCGAAGACGTCGGCGGCAAGCTGCCAGCGGGCGAAGAAGGTGTCGAGGAAGGCGCATTCCACCGCCGCCCAGAATGTCTCCGGCCGCGCTCCGACCGGCGGTGAGGAGACGAGCGCGACGCCGGGTTCCGCCACCTCGAAGAGGCGCTCGAGAGTGTCGGACGGCAGTTCGAGATTGCCGTCGACGCAGATCACCAGATCGGCCCGGGCCGCGGCGAAGCCCTTCTCGACGTTGTCCATCTTGGGATTGTCGGAGACGTGGTCGCGTCCGAGGAGAAGGCGGGCGTCGACTTCGGGGCGCCGTGCCAGCGCTGCGCGGATGCGGCCGACCGCCGGGTCGGTCTCGTCGAAGGCGCAGAAGATCACCTCGTCGCCGCGGCGAGCCACGTCGAGGGCGGAGAGCGCGGCTCCGGTCTCGGCCTCGCCGAGACCGACGACGGGAACGACGAAGGCGATCGGCTCGTCGGCTCGAAAAGGGGTTCCCGTGGGCGAAGTGGGTCTACCCGCGGCCGAAGCCGTCGCCGACGAGCGCGGAGCGCGCCGGGCGTGGACGAGGGTCGACACCGCGGTGGCGAGGTGGAGCGACAGGAGGACGGCGAGCCCCGCGGTCGCGATCGCCTGTACCATGACCATCCGGCGTCTCTCCTCGCGCACTGCCGGCCGCGTATCGACGATGGCGGTCTTGTAGTAGGGTGCCGATTCGTCGGATGTCCACCCATCAGCGGCTTCCCGGCGGCCAACCGGTCGTCGGCAAGTCCGTATTCCGGGATGCTCGCGTGTTCAAGAATTCCGATTCCGAAACTTCGACCTCACTTCTCAAAGAGCTGCGCACCAGCGTCTCCGGCGCACTCGAAGGCCTCAGGTCGATTTCGGGCGAGATCGCCGCGCTCAGCGGACGGGTCATGAATCTGGGAAACACCGTGATGGGTAGAAGCGCCCCGCATCGTGCCATCTATCTCGGCGACCACGAGGTGCTCACCGAGATCCACAGCGGCCCGCGCATCTACGTCGACAGCCGCGACGTCGGCATCGCCTCCCATCTGATGTGGCACGGTCGCTGGGAAACCTGGGTCGAAGACCAACTGATGGCGCAGATCAGGCCGGGAATGCACGTTCTCGATATCGGCGCCAACTTCGGCTACTACACGCTGAGGATGGGACAGCATGTCGGCCCGAAGGGGTCGGTCCATGCCTTCGAGGCCAATCCGGCGATCGCCCGCAAACTGGTGAAGTCGGTCGCGGTCAACGGCTACGCACCCTGGACCACGGTCCATCCGATCGCCCTCGCCGACAAGCACGGCGAGCACCTCTTCGCATTCGACCCCTACTTCAGCGGCGGCGGCCGGTTCGCGGCGGTCTCCGACGGCGCCCGCGAGGAGATCACCGTACCCACGGCACCGCTCGATGCCCTCCTGCCGGAGACCCACGAAGTCGACGTGGTGAAGATGGACGTCGAGGGCGCCGAAGGCCTGGTTCTGCGGGGCGGCAATCGCGTCTTCTCCGGCCGGAGGCTCAGGGCGGTGGTGACGGAGTTCACTCCCGGCGCGCTGAAGCACTACATGGATCCGCGGGAGTTCCTCGACTTCTTCCTGGCTCGTGGCTTCTCCATGAGCCTGATCGAGATCGAGCGGACGCGGGCGACCACGATCGACGCCCTGCTCGCGCCCGGCAACGACGATCTCGGCTATCTGCTCTTCGAACGCCAGGTCTGATCGACGACCGCCGAGCCGGTCGGCGGTCCATCGGATCCCGACGCTCCGGTGAGTCAGTGATATTCGTCGGGGGAGTTGTCGTCGTCGGCCACCGGTTCGGCACGCGCCGCCAAGAGCTCCACCTCGCCTTCGATCGCCCCCTGTTTGGTCGCCAGACGGATGGCGACGGGGTGGCGCGGGTCCGTCACCTCGAAGTCGAGGGAATAGGAGAAGACACCCTGAAGCGGCAGGTTGGTCTCGCCGGTCGTCTGAATGGCATTGTCCGCGACGATGTCGGACATGATGGCGTTGCCCGACCAGTTGCCGACGACGCGGATCGTCAGGGTCGCACGCCATCGGCCCGGCGGCAGATGCAGCAGCGGACCGAAGAAGAGATAGCGGGCCGGGCCGGTCAGATCGACCGCCCCCTCGATCGCCACTTCGGTCCGGAAGCTGTCGCGGAACAGCCGGGTCGGCCATGGAAACGACGTCGGGTGGCCGGCGAGCATCTGATGGTAGGGCGTGAGCGCGTCGCGGATCAGGGCGCGATCGTCGGGGCGGAAGGTCGTGGCATGGGCATGGGCCGGCCGGCCGTAGGGCACGTGCCGAAGGATCTGCCGTTCGACGGTCTCCTCCTCGGGATCGACGTCGTGCGGCACGAGGGCCGTCATCACCCTGGACAGAACCTCGGCCGAGGCTTCGAGACCGAAGGACAGGCAGATCTTCTGAACGAGCTCTTCGAGCCTGACGTTCGGGCGGGGGCGCCAGACGTACATCAGGCTGGGAGAGCGGAGGAACGCCTCGAGGCAGGCGGCACTCTGAGAATAGATCTGAATGCCCACCCGAACATCGACGTCGCGCGCGTCCATGGTATAGCCGACGGTGTCTTCTATGTCGTCGAGGAAGACCAGCGTCGGGGCGTCGGCCCGCATCAGGATCTCGGCGATGCGGCGGTCGAGGCTGTCGGAGAAGAACACGACCGGCCGGCCGTCGCGCTTGGCGAAGGCTTCCCGCATCTCGTCTACCGTGCAGACGGGGACATAGTGAACCTCGCCGAGCGCGGCACTGGCGATCGTCCGCATCAGCAGCGTCGCATAGGCGGTGAACGCCGAAGGGGTTCCGAGTATACAGAACAACATCGAACCGATTCTCGTCCGGTCGGACCACTGTCGAACCATCGACCGGAGACGGGCTCGCCGCAACCACTCATCGACGGGCGGCGAACCGAGCAGTGCCCGAGGGCGATGGCTCGGGCTCGACCGACACCCCCCCGGGGCGGTTGCGGGCGGCATGGAAACCGGAAGGGTGGCGATCCTTCCATCGGCGAGTGACCCAAAATGAAATCCCGACGCATTCTCCTGGAAGCCGACAATCTGACGCTGCCGACCGGCACCGGAATCGCCACCTATGCCCGCAATCTCGGGCGCACGCTCAAGGACCTCGGCCACACGACCGGTGCACTCATCGGGGTGCCGCGCCCTCTGTCGCACAAGGATCCGGCGCTCAACCGCATCGGCTTCCACGATGCTCTCGCCGGGCGTTCGATGTCGTTGTCGCTGCGCATGCGGCTGAAGCGCAGCGAGGTCTTCGGCTCTCCCTTCGGGATGAAGACCGTGCGGCTGTTGGACAGTCCGGTCGTCATCGACCCGAACCCCGGCCGGTTCGACAGTTCGACGAGGTGCACACCGTCTTCCGTCTCTCGGAATTCGCCCGCAACCACTTCTACCGCCACGGGCGGGCGATGGTGGTGAAGCCCGACACGACGCCCGAGGTCTTCCACGCCACCCAGGCGATGCCGATCCGCGTCAAGGGCGCCGCGAACGTCTACACGATTCACGACCTGATCCCGCTGCGCCTGCCCTACACGACACTCGACAACAAGAAATACTCGCTCGACGTCCATCGCCACCTCGCCGAGACGGCCGACCACATCGTCACCGTGTCGGAGCATTCCAAACGCGACATCGTCGAACTGCTCGGCGTGCCGGAGGACCGGGTCACCAACACCTATCAGGCGGTCGAGATCCCCAAGCGGCTGGTCGATCGACCCTTCGACGAGGTCGCCGAGGACCTCCTCAGCCTCTACGGCATCAAGCCGCGCGACTACTTCCTGTTCGTCGGCGCGATCGAGCCGAAGAAGAACGTCGGACGGCTGGTCGACGCCTTCGCCAGCTCCGGTTCGCGGCGCAAGCTGATCATCGCCGGCAACCCGGCCTGGATGGCCGACGACGACCTGCGCAAGATCGACGACGAGCGCTTCTTCCAGCACGTCATGCACGAGCGCCGGATCACGCCGACACGGCGGGTGCGGCGGCTCTCCTACGTGCCCTTCGATCACCTCGTGTCGCTCATCCGTGGCGCCCGCGGGCTCATCTTCCCGTCGATCTACGAAGGGTTCGGCCTGCCGGTGCTGGAGGCGATGCTGCTCGGAACGCCGGTGATCACCTCCAACGTGTCGTCGCTGCCCGAGATCGCCGGCGATGCGGCGATGCTGGTCTCGCCCTACGACACGATCGAACTGTCGCGCGCCATCCGCACCCTCGATGCCGACGACGACCTCGCCGCCGAACTCACCCGGCGCGGACTCGTGCAGGCGTCCCGCTTCGGGCGCGAGGCCTATGTCGAACGGCTGGCAGAGCTCTATCGGCGACTGGTGTGATGTGGCCTTCGAGCTTCTCTTTGCTGTGGTTGCGGATAGGATGAGGGCGGACCTTCGGCGAACCCGAACAGGGGAAAGATCGCGAATGAGATCGAGAGAGGCCCTCGCTCTGCTCGTCGAGGGGGCGCGGCGCCAGCGCCACATCCTCAAGGCATTGCTGATCCGTGATCTGATGATCCGCTTTCAGCGTGAGGGCCTCGGCTTCGCTTGGCTCGTCCTCGAACCGCTCTCTCTCATCCTGCTCGTCATCGTGCTGTGGCGGGTCGAATACGGCGAGAGCCACAACGGTATCGGTGTCGTGCCGATGGTGTTGACGGGGTATTCGTTCCTCACCATGTGGCGCCACATCGTGGGGCGGTCGCATTTCGCGTTCAGACTGAGCCTGGACCTGAAGTATCACCGCAAGATCCAGTACGGCGACATTCTCCTCAGCCGCTTCCTGCTCGAGGTCGGCGGGACATTTCTAGCCTTCTGGATCGCCTATCTCGCCTTCGTACTCACCGACCAGATCCGGCCGATCGACGACCTCTTCGTGTTCTGCGTGGCCTGGCTGCTGATGGCCACCTTCACCACGGGGGTCGGCTTCACGCTCGCCTCGATCAACGAGATCTGGGAAATGAGCGAGCGCTTCATTCCGCCGCTGATGTACATCACGCTGCCGATGACCGGCACCTTCTACATGGTGAGCTGGCTGCCGCAGATGGCGCAGGACTTCGTCCTTTGGTCGCCGCTGGTCCACGCCATGGAGATGCTGCGGGCGGCCTATTTCGGCGGCGAGGTGGTCACCTACTGGGATCCCTACTACCTCTTCGCCTGTTCGATCTTCATGCTCGCCACCGGCCTCGGCCTGCACGAGATCGCCAAGACGCGGGTCAAGGCCCTGAGCTGACCGACCATCCGTCGCAGCTGCCCCGAACGCCTCGGGACGGCCGCTTTCCTCCCGCTCCCCGAACACGGGGCACCGTGCGTCGAGACCGACCGATGGCCCGCGAAGACGCTCTCTCTCGTTCGAAAGGCGCCCGCCTGCGGCAGCTCCTCGCCGCACCGGACCTCGCCTTCCTGATGGAGGCGCACAACGCGCTCTCGGCGCGGATCGTCGAGGAGGCCGGGTTTCCGGCGATCTGGGCCTCGGGCCTGTCGATCTCGGCGTCGCTCGGGGTGCGCGACAGCAACGAGGCGTCGTGGACCCAGGTGGTCGAGGTGCTCGAGTTCATGGCCGACGCCACCTCGATCCCGATCCTGGTCGACGGCGACACCGGCTACGGCAACTTCAACAACTTCCGCCGCCTCGTCCGCAAGCTCGAGCAGCGCGGCATCGCCGGGGTGTGCATCGAGGACAAGCTCTTCCCCAAGACCAACTCCTTCCTCGGCGACGATCAGGAACTGGCCGACATCGAGGAGTTCTGCGGCAAGATCCGCGCCGGCGCCGACTGCCGGGTCGATCCCGACTTCGTCATCGTGGCGCGGATCGAGGCGCTGGTCGCCAATCGCGGGCTCGAGGAGGCGCTGCGGCGGGCCGAGGCCTTCCATGCGGCCGGCGCCGACGCGCTGGTGATCCATTCGAAGCGTTCGACCGCCGACGAGGTCCTCGCCTTCTGCGAGGCCTGGGGCAACCGATGCCCGGTCATCCTGATCCCGACCAAGTACTACCGCACGCCGACCTCGGCCTTCGAGGCGGTGGGGGCGGCGGCGGTGATCTGGGCCAATCACAACCTGCGCGCCTCGATCGCGGCGATGCGCGAGACCTCGCGGCGGATCTTCGCCGACCGGTCGCTCGTCGCCATCGAGGATCGGGTGGCGCCGCTCGGCGACGTCTTCGAACTGACCGGCAACGACGAGCTGGAGGCGGCGGAACGGCGCTATCTGACGCGACCGACGGTCGGCGCGGCGATCGTGCTCGCCGCCAGCCGCGGTGCCGAACTGGGGGAGCTGACCGTCGACCGGCCGAAGTGCATGGTCGACGTGCGCGGGCGAGCGTTGCTGGAGCGGCAGGTCGAGACGCTCGCCGGCGCGGGGGTGCGGGCGGTCACCGTCGTCACCGGCTGGTGCGACGAGGCGGTTCGGGTCGCCGGAATCGCCAAGCGGCACAATCCGGCCTGGGAGACGACCGGCGAGGCGGCCTCGCTCGCGACCTCCCGCGATCTCCTCGGCGAACCGGCGATCATCGCCTTCGGCGACCTCCTCTACCGCCGCCACGTGCTCGACCGGCTGCTGGAGGCGAGCGGCGACATCGTCCTGGTCGTCGACACCACGACGCCGCGCGGCGACGAGCCGGATCTGGTGCGCGCCAGCCACGACGGCTCCGACGACTGGTTCAACGAGCAGCCGGCGCGGCTCCTCGACATCGGCGCCGGCATCCCCGAGGCGCAGGGGCGGTGGATCGGTCTCGCCCGAACCACCGCCGCCGGTTCCGCCGCGATCGCGACCGAACTCGACCGGTTGGCGACCGAAGGCCGACTGTCGGGGGCCGATCTGGCGACGGTCTTCGCCGGCGTCGTCGCCGCCGGGCGATCGATCGAGGTCGTCTGGGTGAGCGGCGACTGGTTCAACGTCAACACCGCGTTCGACCTCGCCTCGGCGCGCAATCGGGTGTGAGGCGATGATCGGAGCACGAGCCTTTCTCGATGCGGCGCGGGCGCGGGGCATCGATCTGGTGACCGGGGTGCCGTGCAGCCTGCTGACCCCGCTGATCGACGCGGCGGCGAGCGATCCTGCCGTCGGCTGGGTGGTGGCGACGAGCGAGGGCGAGGCGGCGGCGATCGCCGCCGGGGCATGGTTCGCCGGGCGACTGCCGATGCTGGTCATGCAGAACTCCGGGCTCGGCAACGCCGTCAACCCGCTGACCTCGCTCCACTGGCCGTTTCGGGTCCCGACCCTGCTCGTCGTGTCGCGGCGCGGCGCGCCGGGCGTCGCCGACGAGCCGCAGCACGAGTTGATGGGGGCGATCACCCCCGATCTCCTCGACGTGCTCCGCATCGAGCACACGCCCTTCCCGGCGACGCCGGAGGCGGTCGGCCCGGCGCTCGACCGGGCGATCTCCCGCATGGCCGAGCGGCGGCTGCCCTTCGCCTTCGTGCTCGGCAAGGGCGACCTCGCTCCCTCGCCGCTCGACGAGCCGGCGCCGATCCCCCTCCCGCGGGTCGCGGTGTTCGACGCCGGCGGTGCCGGGCCGAGACCGACGCGGATGGAGGCGATGGCGCGGGCGCTGGAGATCCTCCCCAGCGAGGCGGCGGTGATCGCCACCACCGGGTTCTGCGGGCGCGAGCTCTTCACCCTCGGCGACGCCGAACGCTTTCTCTATGTCGTCGGCTCGATGGGCGGGGCGAGCGCCATCGGGCTCGGCGTGGCGATGTCGGTCGAGCGGCCGGTCACGGTCTTCGACGGCGACGGCGCGGCGCTGATGAAGCTCGGCAATCTCGCCACCATCGGGGCGCGCCATCCGCGCCGCTTCCTGCACGTGATCTTCGACAACGAGGGCCACGTCTCGACCGGCGGCCAACGCACCGTGTCGCCGGGCGTCGACTTCGCGGCGATCGCGGCGGCCTGCGGCTATGCCTTCGCCGCTCGCTCGGACGATCTCGACGGCTTCGCCACCGCGATGGCCCGTGCCGCCGCGATCGAAGGGCCGGCTCTGATCCATGCCAAGGTGCGGGCGAGCGGCGTCGAGGGGCTGGGGCGGCCGACCGTCTCGCCGGTCGAGGTCGCCGATCGCTTCCGCCGCTTCCTCGCGGGAGGACGGCCGTGACCATCGATCGACCCCCTCCCCTGCTGCTGACGCCGGGGCCGCTCACCACCTCGCCCGGGGTGCGGGCGGCGCTCGATCGCGACTGGGGGTCGCGCGAAGCCGACTTCGTGGCATTGACGGCGCGGGTGCGGGCCTCCCTCACGGCGTTGCTGCCGGACCACGCGGATCTGACGGCGATCCCGATCCAGGGCTCCGGCTCCTTCGCGGTCGAGGCGATGCTCGGGACCTTCGTGCCGCGCGACGGGCATCTCCTGGTGCTGGTCAACGGCGCCTATGGCCGACGCATGGTCGAGATGGCGCGGGTGATGGGGCGGCGGGTGTCGGCGCTCGAATGGGAGGAGACCGAGCCGGTCGATGCGGCGGCGGTCGAGGCGCGGCTCGCCGCCGATCCGTCGATCGGCCATGTGGCCGTCGTCCATTGCGAGACGACCACCGGCATCCTCAATCCTCTGGAAGCGGTCGCCGAGGTGGTCGCGGCGCGGGGGCGTGCGCTGTTGATCGACGCGATGAGTTCCTTCGGGGCGCTGCCGATCGCGCCGTCGGTGCGGTTCGCGGCGCTGGCGAGTTCGGCCAACAAGTGCCTGCAGGGGATCCCCGGCCTCGCCTTCGTGCTGGCACGACGCGACGCGGTGGCGGCGGCGGCCGGCAATGCCCACTCGCTGGTGCTCGATCTCGCCGCTCAGGCGGTCGGGTTCGAGGCGAACGGGCAGTGGCGCTTCACGCCGCCGACGCAGGTCGTGGCGGCGCTCGACCGGGCGCTCGGAGAACTCGCCGCCGAGGGCGGGCCGGTGGGGCGCGAGGCGCGCTATCGGGCCAATCTGGCGGTGCTCACCGGCGGGCTCGCGCGGCTGGGGCTCGTGCCGCTGATCGCCCCTGCCCTTCAGGCGCCGATCATCGTCACCGTCCGGGCGCCGAGCGCGCCCTGGTACGACTTCGCGACGCTGCATCGCTGGCTCATCGATCGCGGCTTCGCCATCTATCCCGGTAAGACCAGTCGGCTCGACGGCTTCCGCATCGGCTGCATCGGCGCGATCGAGCCGGCCGACATGGCGCGCTTCGTCGCGGCGCTCAGCGAGACCCTCGCCGAGATGCGGGCCGCGCCCGGTGGAGCGACGGAGACCCCATGAACCGCATCGACACCGCCCTGTTCCTCGCCGCCGGTCGTGGGGTGCGCCTCGGCCCGCGTGGGCATCTGGTCCCCAAGGGGTTCCTCGAGCTCGACGGCATCACCCTCACCGAACGCGCCGTCGCCCGGCTCCGGGCGGCGGGGATCGAGGAGATCGTCATCGTCACCGGCCATCTCGCCGGCCACTACGAAGCGCTGGCCGAACGATTGGGCGGCGGGGTGCGGACGGTGTTCAATCCGGATTATGCCCGTCTCGGCTCCGGTCACAGCCTCGCCGTCGGCCTCGCAGCGTCGGCGGGCGAGGTGCTGGTGCTGGAGTCGGATCTGGTCTGGGAGGATCGGGCGCTCGCGGCGATGCGCGATGTGGAAGGAGACACCGTACTGCTCGTCTCCGGCGAGACGGCGAGCGGCGACGAGGTGTGGGTCTGGTCCGATCCGAACGAGCCGACGCCCCGGCTCGCCACCATGTCGAAGCAACGGCACCACCGCCCGGAGGCCGCCTGGGGCGAACTCGTCGGGCTCACCCGGATCGGCCCGGCGATGCGGCCGGTGCTGATGGCCGAGATCGCCCGGGCGACGGCGGAAAAGCCACTGGTCGACTACGAGACCTGTCTGGTCGGAGCGTGCCGGACGGCGCCGGTCGAATTGGTGCGGATCGAGGATCTCGCCTGGTCGGAGATCGACGACGAAGGGATGTATGCCCGCGTCGTCGCCGAGGTGTGGCCGCGCATCCGAGCGCGCGACCGAGCCATCTGAACGACGGCGCCGCGCGGAGGGCGCCGATCAGCCGAAGGCGGCGTCGTCGATGGTCAGTTCCTCTTCGGAGCGGCTCGGAAGAAAGCGCTCGAAGATCTGGAAGGCGATCATGAACACCATGGCGAGGCCGAACATGACGCAGGGCATCGCCTCCATGGCGTGGCCTTCGCGCACCAGAACACCGGCGTGATAGAAGGCATAGGCGCCGAACAGGAATTCGAACTGAATGCCCCAATGCAGGGTCTGGCGCTTCGCCGGCGCATTCTGGCCGTCGAGCCCCCGCTTGGGGGTGCGTTCGAACACCGAGAGCCGCTCGAAGAAGCCGAACAGGAAGGCGATGGTGTTGTTGACCATCAACGACACACCGAGCACCAGGGCGAAGACGATGTCCCGCAACGACCGCCATCCGATGCCGCGCCCGGAGTCGGCGGTGGTGACGACAAAGCCGACGATCGCCACCAGATTGGCGATGGTCAGGCCGATCTGCCCACCCCAGAGGATGGCCGTCGGGATATCGTGCAGCACGACCCAGGGCCACAGCACCGCCCAGGACAGCAGCAAGGGATGCACGACGTAGCCGGTCACGGCATAGAGGTCGTCCAGGCGATGTCGCAGCCGGTCGGAGCGCAGGATGTCGCCGGTGAGCTTGCGCATGCACTGGGCCGAGCCCTTGGACCAGCGCCGCTGCTGGAGCTTGAAGGCGATCATGCTCGACGGAATCTCGCTCGGGCAGACGAGGGTCTCCTCGTAGACGCCGACCCAGCCGGCGAGCGCGCAGCGATAGCTGAGATCCAGGTCCTCGCAGAGCGTGTCCGCCGACCAACCGCCGACCGCCTCGATCGCCGCACGACGCCAGACGCCGGCCGAGCCGTTGAAGACGGTCGTGCTGCCGTGGACCCGCTGATAGGGCTTCTGCACGATGAAGTGGCGATTGATGAGGATCGCCTGGGCTCGGGTGAGGAGGTTCTCGTCCTCGTTGGTGTAGGTCCACCGACCCTGCAGGAAGGCGACGCGGGGGTCGTCGAAGACGTCGCCGTCGATCAGGACACGGCGCAGATAGTCGGCGGGCGGGACGAAGTCGGCGTCGAAGATGGCGATGAACTCGCCGTCCGAGAGGCTCATGCCATGGGCGAGCGCACCGGCCTTCCAGCCTTCGCGCAGCGGTCGACGGACATGCGTGACGCGATGGCCCTCGGCGGCAAGGCGGGCGATCTCCGGCGCGATCACCGTCGGGGTGTCGTCGGTCGAATCGTCGAGAACCTGGATGTCGAGCCGATCGCGCGGGTAGTCGAGATCACAGACGGCGCGCACCAGATCGAGCGCCACGGCGCCCTCGTTGAAGATCGGCAACTGGACCAGGACCCGCGGCGGAACGCGCGGCGTCGCCGTCGCCCGGGCAGCGCGCGCGGCGCGAGCCTCGCGACGCTTGGCGAGATAGCCGAAAACCATGCGCGCCTCGATGGCGGCATAGACGACCGCTGCTCCGGTCACGATGCAATAGGCCGTCGTGAGGATCATCGATCGGAACCTTCCAAAGTCAGAGATCGCCCGCGAACGTCTCGATGGTGTCGAAGTACCCCGACCAGGTCGGAGCAACGAAGCTTCGAGCGAGATCTCTCGCTCGTCTGGAGGTGTCCGAGGTCGGATCGGTCAACTCGCGAATCGTCCGCATCCAACCGAGGCCGTCGACGACATCATGATGGAGTGCGGCTCCCAGCGCGACTTCTCGGAACACCGGAATGTCGGCGGCGACGACCGGTGTCCCGAGCGATAGCGCCTCGACGATCGGCAGTCCATAACCTTCCGCGAAGGAAGGCAGCAGCAGGGCGCGTGCATTGGCGATCAGCCGTGCGAGGTCACGGTCGCACAGCCCGGTCGCCTCGATCACGTGATCGCGGGCGAAACGGGCGCGTTCGAGGACGTCGATGACCTGCTCGTTCTCCCGCCCTCGGCGGCCGGCGAGCACCAACGCCGGGACCGCTTCCCCCCTCGCGGCCGCGATTTCCGCCATCCGCCGCCAGATCGCGAGGAGGAAGAGGTGGTTCTTGCGCGGCTCGATGGTGGCGACCATGACGAAATAGGGAACGCGGGCGAGGTCGGCATCGTCGAGACCGGCGCGCTCGATCCCGGAGAAGGGCGAGGGCAAGGGGGCGACCAGGGTCGGCACCGCGGCGACCCTGCGATGGGCCATCTCCGCCAGAAGGCGCTCGTGAACGGCCCGGCTGGTGACCACGATCCCACGGGCGCGGGCCAAGGCCGTCGCCGTCCGCCGATCGAAGCGCCCGTCCTCGCCGGGGACGAAGAACTCCGGGTGGTCGAGCGGCAGCAGGTCGTGGACGAGGAAGACCGGGCTGACGTCCGGCCGCCGATCGAGCCAACGGAACTCCGCGGGGTTCTCGAACCGGAACGGCGTCGCCGCGAAGTAGAGAGCGCCCTGCGGTATCGGTCCATCGGACGGCGACAGGCGGATGGCGGCGCGCAGGAGATCGGCCCGCCGATCCGCCAGAAAGGCCGCCGGATCGAAGGTCACCGGCGCGATGGTGGCGGCCGGCGAAACGAAGGGACGGCCCTCGACGAGCGCGTCGCGGACCGCCGAGAAGGCGACCTGCACCCCACGGGGGCCGGGACGAGAGAAGTCGGCCTCGTGGAAGGCGACGAGCCGACGTGCCAGCCCGCGCCGCATCATCGCCGGCGCACCGCGGCGGCGGCGGACGAAACGAGCCGCACCGGCCTCGACGAAGCGGCGGGCGAAGGCGAGATCGACGTTGGTGAATCCGTCGGGAGCGCCACACCCCAGCCGAGAGATCAGATAGGAGGCGTCGTAGCTGACGGATCGCTTCATCGCATCACGGGATCCAGTCTCGCGAAAGCCGGTCGGTTCCATCGATCGACGGTGCCTCATTCGCACCCGCGGAAAAAGACGGCTCGGGTCTTCCTACCCCATTCCTGTCGACGGCGTCATGAATTCGGCGCAGATCCGTGTCCTCGATGCAACATGCGACGGATCGATTCGGAGGGATGATCGGCGAAGGGATGGACTCGTGCCGAGAAGCACCGGATCCATCGGCGGATGGAGGCATTCGTTGCGAGGCAAATCGACCAACCAGCCGCGACAGGAAATCTCGCGGACCGATCGGTGATGGAACGGTGATTCACGGCTCATGACGCGACAGCTCCGGTTGCCGGCTCCCGACAGGGCACATGGCCGCCGCCCCGCGCCGGCGGGGTGGCGCAGTCGGTTGCCGCGATGGGTGTCGTGGAACACCATGCTCTTCCTGATCCTGTTCGCCGCGCCGGTCGTGGTCGTCTCGACCTATTCGCTGCTCCTGGCGACGAACCGCTACGTGTCCGAGGCGCGCTTCATCGTGCGCGGCCTGTCGACGACCAACCTCAACGGGCTGGCGATGATGTTCCGAGCCTTCGGCATCGGCAACGTCAAGGACGACGCCTTCGCCATCATCGACTACATGCAGTCGCGCGACGCGATCACCGACCTGTCGAAGAGGCTGCCGCTCGCCGAGATCCTCAATCCACCGGAGGCCGACGCGTGGTCGGGCTACGGACGGCTGTGGCGCGACCGGACGGCGGAGACGCTCTACAAGCAGTACCGCCGCTACGTTCGGATCTATCACGACGCGCAGAGCGGCATCACGACCCTCGAGGTCCAGACCTTCCGGCCCCAGACCAGTCAGGCGATCGCCAAGGCGTTGCTGCACCTCGGCGAAGAGGTCGCCAATCGGATGAACGAGCGGGCGCGCAACGACAGCATCTCCCATGCGGAGGGCGTCCAGCGCGCCGCCGAGCAGCGGGTGATCGGGGCGCAGGGAGCGCTGTCCGAGTTCCGCAATCGCGAGCTGCTGTTCGACCCGAACACGAGCATGGGTAGCGCTGTGCAACTGATCACGACGCTGACCACCGAACTCGCCAACCTGCGGGTCCAGATCCAGGAGACGCGCGAGCGGGCGCCGCTCAATCCGGGCCTCACCCAGCTCGAGGCCCGGGCCAACGCCCTGCAGCGGCAGATCGACGTGCAACGCGATCAGGTCGTCGGCGGCGACACGTCGATCGCCTCCAAGATGGCGGCCTACGAGAGACTGGTGTTGGAACGCGACTTCGCCGATCGTGCCCTTCTCGCCGCCTCCAACGCCACCGATCAGGCCCGGCAGGAGGCCCGGCAGAAGCACATCTACGTCGAGACCGTCGCCAACCCGAACCTGCCGGACGAACCGACCGAACCGAAGACCTGGCAGAGGATCGCCACCGTTCTGCTCTTCGGCGGGCTCGCCTACAGTACGGCCTGGTTGCTGATGGTCGGGGCGAGGGAGCACGCCGATGTGGAGACCTGATCGTCCGACACGACGATCGGCGGCGTGCTCGCCGGCCGAGCGGACCGGCGGGAGGGTGCGATGAGCACCGACCGGACGAAGGAGCCGCTGCCACTCGTCCTGGCACCCGTCGATGCCGATCATCCGCTGGCGACCCGCGAGGGGGAGTTGCCGGCGATCGAGCCGATCTATCGAGCCGGGCCGTCACGCGAGGTCGTCGACGAGACCGTGGCCTTCATGCGGCGCATCGCCTTTCTCGTCTGTGTCGTCGCCCCGATGGCGATCGCGACGCTCTATTTCGGCTTCATCGCCGCCGATCTCTTCGTCTCCGAGACGCGCTTCTTCGTCCGGCAGGGCGGGCAGGTGGACGCGGTCGCGGGAACGCTCGGGACGGTGCTGCAATCGACCGGCATCGAGACGACGAGCGAGGGCAGCTGGGCGGTCAAGGCCTTCGTCGAATCGCGCGACATCATCGACCGACTGGTGCAGGAGAACGGCCTGATCGAGCGCCTCGACCGACCCGAGGCCGATCTGGTGATGGGCTACTCGACGTTCTGGCGGCCGAAGACCTCCGAGACGCTCTACCGCCACTTCGCCCGCTTCGTCGATCTGAGCATCGACAAGTCGACCGGGATTTCGACTCTGACGGTGACGGCCTTCCGGCCGCAGGACGCGCGCGAGCTGTCCTTCGCCATCCTCGGCCACGCCGAAGCCCTGGTGAACCGGCTCAGCGACCGGGCCATCACCGACGCCATCTCCTTCGCGGAGGACCTGGTGGCGCGCAACGAGGCGCGGGTGAAGTCGATTCAGGACGCACTCACCAGCTACCGCAATCGCGAACTGGTGGTCGACCCGGGGAAGCAGTCGACCGCCGCACTCGAACTCCATGCCCGCCTGTCGATGGAACTGGCGCAACTCGACGCGGCGCTGGCGAAGACACAGCAGAGCAGCCCCTCCAACCCGCAGATCGCCGATCTCAAGGCGCGGCGCGGCGCCCTGCAGGCCGAGATCGACAAGCAGAAGAAGACGGTCGTCGGCGCCGATTCCTCGCTCGTCGCCAAGCTCGCCGCCTACGAGAAGCTGATGCTCGAGAAGGAATTGGCGGTGAAGGCGCTGACCTCGGCGCTGGTGTCGCTCGAGCGGGCGCGTCAGGACGCGATCGTCCGCAAGCTCTACGTCGAACGCATCGTCGAACCGAACCTCGCCGACAAGGCGCAGTATCCCCGCCGAGGACTGATCCTGGCCGGATGTCTCGCCTTCTTCCTCAGTCTCTACTGGATCGTCCGCTGGTTGATCGATCTGACGTTGGAGCACATGCGATGAGCCGGGCGATCGTCGAGGAGCCGAGGAGACCGCAATCGCCGGCATCGACCGCGGGTCGACGCATCCGGGTGACCGACCTGGTCAAGGAGTTCCACACTCAGTTCGGCGTCAAGCGGGTGATCGACGGCATTTCGTTCGACATCGAATACGGCGAGAAGATCGCGGTGCTCGGCCGCAACGGCGCCGGCAAGTCGACCCTGGTGAAGCTCATCGGTGGGGTGGAGCCGCCGACCAGCGGCAGCATCGACATCGGACTGGAGATGTCCTGGCCGGTCGCCCTCGGCGGTGGATTCGACGTGTCGATGAGCGGCTTCGACAACATCCGGTTCATCGCGCGGCTCTATGGCAAGCCGATCACCGACATGATCGACTTCGTCGACGATTTCGCCGAGTTGGGCAAGAACCTGCGTCTGCCGGTGCGGACCTACTCGAGCGGCATGCGGGCGCGCCTGATGTTCGCGCTGACGCTCGCCATCGACTTCGAGTGCATCCTGATCGACGAACTGATCGCGGTCGGCGATCAGCGCTTCCATCGCCGCTGCCACGACGAACTCTTCGTCAAGCGCAAGGACTGCGCGATGATCCTGATCAGCCACGACATCCACACCATCCGGGAGTATTGCCACAAGGCGCTGGTGCTGAAGGCCGGACGGGGGCGCGTGTTCGACGACCTCGACTTCGCCATCTCGATCTATTCGAGCCTGTGACCGATGGCGTCGCCGCTCCCGCCCCACACCGCGCGGCCCGGCCCGATCGACATCGTCATCCCGCACGTCGACAGTTCGGCGCCCGGCTACGAGGCGCTGGCGCGGCAGTGGACCGGAGAATTCGTGCCCTGCCAGCTGCGCGACCTCGGCGAGCTGCGCTGGGTGCTACGCTCGCTGGAGCGTTACGCGCCGTGGGCGCGGATCGTCCTGGTGGTGCAGAGCGAGGGACATCTTCCGAATTGGCTGCGGCGCGATCGGGTCCGCATCGTCCTCCACGACGACTTCATCCCGGCGGAGCACCTGCCGACGTTCCATTGGGTGACGATCGTCGCCCACATGCACCGGATTCCCGACCTCGCCGAGCACTATCTGGTCTGGGAGGACGACGTGGTGCTGTCGGCGCCGCTCGGGCCGCAGGACGTCTTCGACGCCGAAGGGTTGCCTGCGCGAACGCTCGATGCGGCGCCGATCCTGCCGGGGCTGGAGCGCTGGCTCGGCACCTATCAGCGCAATCTCGCCCACAGCCGGGCGCTGATCCACCGGCGATTGCCGGGGCGACCGAGCTGCTTCCTCCATCCCCATGCGCCGCTGGCGGTTCGCCGCGCGGACTGGTCCGCCTTCTTCGACGACTTCGTCCGCGATCCGGTCTTCGCCGAGACCGTCGCCCGCCGCAGTCGCGGCGACGAGCGGCTCCATCCGACCATCGATCCGACCGTCGTCTACGCCAACTGGATCGAGATCACGCGGCGGCGGCGCACCTCTCTCGGACGATACCTGCGGTGGATGGCCGGCGCACTCGGCCGATTGGCGGAGGGGATCGCTCCGAAGGATCGGCGACGACGGCCTCTCTTCGGCAAATATGCGGTGGTCAACGACACGGCCGGCATGCGCCGGAACATGTCCCGCCTCCTTCGCGAGCAGGCCCTGTTCATGAACGTCAACGACGATGCCTACGACGGCTGGCCGGGCGACGACGGTTCGGGCAGAGTCAATCCGGAATCGGTGACACTGCTGATGAAGACCCTCGAGACACTGTTGCCGGAGCCGAGCGGCTACGAGGCGTGAGGAAGCCGGCGGGGCGCCGGGGATCGCGACGGCGCGTTTCGGGTTCGAACGACGGCCGGACGGGGGCACCGCGGTCGTCGTCGTCGGATTGACGGGCAGGACGCGGGCGCTATCCTGCCGCGCGGTTCCCGCAGCACCGTCGGTCCATCGACGGAACGCTCGGCGATACGGTCCGGGTAGCAGACGTTCGCGGTTCGAAGACCCGATGGAAGCCACGATTCGACGGAGCGGGCGAACGAATGAAATGCAACATCTGCCAGGGAACCGAGTTCAGACCCGGATTCGGCGGTCGGCTGACGTTCGGGATCGCTCCGACCTGCACGACGTGCGGGAGTTCCGAGCGTCATCGCGCGGTCTTCGATCTGTTTTCCGACCTCCGCTCGATCGCCAAGAGCTGGAGGGTTCTGCAGTTCGCGCCCGACAGGAGTGTCGACAAGACCTGGTTCGCCGCCTACGACTTCTCGATATACGGCGGGCACAACTCCTACGACATGATGAATACGGGACTGGGCGACGGTGACTTCGACCTGATCCTGTCGAATCACGTGCTCGAACATGTCGCGGACGACACGGCCGCGATCGCCGAGATGCTGCGGGTCGTCGGTCCGCGCGGGCGGGTCGTCTTCACCGTACCGGCACCGCTCTACCGCCTGAAGACGTCGGACTGGGGGTTCGCCGACCCCGCGAAGAACGAGCATCACCGAGACTACGGAGCGGACTTCGCGGGCGAGATCGCCAGACGGTTCCCCGATCTCCACGTGCTGCTGGTCATCGGACGGGATCCGGTCACCGGGCTCGCCGATCACGTCTTCTTACTGAGCCGCGATGGACAGACGATCGACGAGATGGTGCCATTCTGGCAACGGCGTGCCATCCCGATGGTCTATCTGCATCCCTGATCCGGTGGGAGCCCCGGTGGTGCGCCGGGCAACCTCGCGAGCGGCGGGGTGTCCCGACCGAACCGTGGTGTCCGACGCGAGATCGCGCCGCCTTCCCGATTGCGAAGTACACGAGGCCCATCGATGACCAGCGACGAGTTCAGACAGGCGGAATACTGGATCGATCGGCACAAGCGCCTGCGCGACGATCCTCGGTCGGTCGGCAACCTCGCGGCGACGCGCGAACAGAACGAGGCGGGCGAGATCGACTTCCGAGAAGCCGTGTCGGCCGCCGCTCGCCTCCTCGCCCCCGGGCGCCGGACCATCCTCGACCTGGGATGCGGCTATGGACGGGCGGCGGCGGGTTTCATCGACGCCGGCTTCGACTACACCGGCATCGACGTTTCCGAAGACGCCATCCAACAGGCGGTCGGACGAGAGCCGCGCGGAACCTTCCTACGCGCCGATCTGCTCCAGTGGGTGCCGGATCGGACATACGACGTCGTCAGCGTGTTCTACGTCCTGGTCCATTTCGTCCGCGACGAGGACTGGGGCCGCTTCCTGGATGCCTGCTGTCGGGCGGTGGCCCCCGGTGGCCGCCTGCTGCTGGCCGACCACTTCCCGACCCTCCGTTCGGGTGCGGCGCATTTCGTTTCGCGCCCATTCGACGAGTATCTCCCGGCCCTGGAGCGTCACGGGCTGACGATCGATCAGGATATGGCCGCAGGTCTGGTCGAACGGCTCCCGGCGAGCCCGCATGTCCGCCAGTTCCGGTTCATCGCGCGGCGGTGACCGGCCGACCGACGGCGTCCGCGGCATGGAGACAGGAGGCTCGACCATTCACCGATCGGTCCGCCGCAGGCGGGCGAGCGCTTCGAGGGCACGGTCGGTGTTGTCGAAACGTCCGCCGTAGGTGCGCCCGGAGAAGCCCGGCGGCGTCACGGTGCAGGCGCTCCAGCGGGGATCGCGGTCGGCCCCGGCGAAATGACTGCCGATCGACAGCGACCAGGCGTCGAGCGGCTCCTGGGCGGTCCCCGCCCGCTCGGCGATCGACGTGGGATCGCAGGCGGAGCCGTTGACCACCGCCTGGAGCCGATCGAGCGCGGCGACCTCTTCCGCCGATGCTTCGATGCCCCGCAGCGATCGAAGCCGGTGGAGCAGCGCCAGCCCCCCGCGCAGGTAGTTGTGATAGATCAACGCCCGGCCGGCGCGCGAGAGTTCGGCGTCGACATGGCCGTCCGACCGGACCTTCGCGGTGGCCTCGCGCCAGACACGATCGTGGAAGGTGCGAAACCGGTCGGTACCCGACAGCACGTCGTTCGCCGCGGCGACCACGCCGGCCCAGGCGTAGAGGTTGGCGCGCTGGCTGTTCGTCTCGTAGGTGCGGACGATCGCCTCGGCGACGCGGCCGAGCCAGTCCTCGACCTCCGTCGACCGCCCGGCGTTGCGCAGCTTCAGAGCCGCGAGGTGGAGGCCGACTGCGGCGATGGTCTGTTCGGCGAGGGGGACGATTGTCGTGGGCCGATCGGTGAGCGCATCGTCCGCCGCCCAGGCCCGCAGATGCGCGACGGCGCAGTCGAGGTCGTCGGTGGGTCCACCCGTGAAGGCCGCATCGGCACCTCGGGCGACGACGGTCAGGAAGTCGTAGAGGGGCTTCAGCGCCAGTTCGTGGCGCCGGCGCTTGTCACGATCGACGATCGAGCCGGCGGCGTCGGCATACCAATGGACGCCGGCGAGGTCCCGCTGGGTTTCGGGAAGGGGACAAGCGGCGTTCGCCGACGGCGTCACGACGGCGACAACGAGCAGGACGGCCACCGCGACCGCACGCGACAACGCCGACATCACGGGTCCTCCCTTCGGACATGACGCGTCCCGATCGATCTCAGCGAGGGTCCAGCGGCTCGATCAGACGGTGTTCGATCAGTTGCTCGGGAGTCTCGTATCGAACGCTGTCCTCGCACCACAACCCGAGATCCGGGGTAGCGGAAAGGACCTTGTGGTAGCACTTGTACTCCAGACTTCCGCCCCAATAGTTCTCCGCCTTGATCGAATCGGCGATCCGCCGGGTCGTGTCCGGCAGGAATTTGAAGTGCAGTATGCCCAAGTAGCAGGGAGACTTGAAGTTCTCCTCGTAGGGCCAGACGTGGTGCGGATTGGCGAAGACGTCGTGGCCGGAGAGCCTGAACAGGGGATACTTGGTCAGTTCGGGACGGAACTCCGAATCGGCATGGCCGAAGGCGCGTTGGCGCGGCCCGCCCTTGCGCGAGACGATCTGGCGAAAGACCGCCTCGCGATAGCCCGAGCCGTCGAAGAAGGGGTATGACTCGATCAGGCGGTCTCCCGGCCGATAGGTCGAGTTCAGCAGTGAACCCTCGCGGTACATGTCGACCAGCATGCCGCGGACGCGTGCCAGACCGCGTGCCGCCATCCGCCGCGCCAGGTCGCCGAAACTCGACCGCTCCATGCCGTCGAAGACGATGTGTTCGTCCGCGTCGACGTAGATGTACCAGACGTCCCGCCCTCTCCCGATCATGTCGATCGCCGACATGATCCAACCCTGCTTGCGGCGCCAGTCGAACGACGAGGCGATGCGATGGACGCGGCAGTCGTCCTGGGCACATAGGAACTCGATCGTTCCGTCGGTCGATCCGTTGTCGATGAAGAAGAAGCGTTCGATCCCGCAGGAGCGGTAGTGGTGCAGGAAGTCGGCGAGACGGTCGCGCTCGTTCTTGACGACGGAGATCACCACCGGCTCGCGGATCGACCGCGTGGTCGGCGCGTACCAGCGTGTCGGTATGCTCATGGTCTCGAAGACGACCCGGCCGTGCTCGGCGAGCGCCGCCTCGACGTACTCGGGGGCATCGCGCCGGAGAAAGGGCACCATCACGGATCTCCCGGCGAAGGTCGGCCGCCACCCGTACGGTGTGCCTGCGTGAGCCGGCGGTCGGCGGATGCGACGATGGCCCGATGCCTGGAGCCGGTCGGCGGATCGACGATCATCCGGTCGGCCACCTCGACATTGGGAAGAAGGGCCGCGAGGGCCGTGGTCAGTTCAGGCCCCACCCGGCCACAGCGATCGGCGCCCCCCGAAGGCAGCGCCTCGCCCTCCCCTCCGATCACCACCAACGCGCCGTCGTCGCGCAACCGAGCCACCGAATCCGCGACGATGTCGATCAGCCCGCGTCCCGTCAGGGCGCCGCGGATCGACAGGATCGCAACCACGTCGTGTCGCCGGTCGGTCGGTCCGGGCGTCAGGACCCGCGTCTCGCCGGTCGCGCGGATCATCGCGTGCGGCACGCCCTCGCCGACGACACCGAGCGACGGCGGTGTCGAGCGGAGGGTGCCGCGGGTGGCCAACACCTCGGCGAGCACCCGGTGGCGTTCGAGAGACCCGCAATCGGCGCAGGCCGGGGCGCGGCCGTCGCTCATGCGACCGCAAGGGCCGGGAACGAAGATCGTTCCACCACAGACCCGACAACGCGGGACGAGGCCGCGCGCATGTTCGGGGATCTGGTCCAGCTCCCGCCCACCGGCCGTGGTGGTCAGGAGACCCTGCAGGTAGCCCGAGAGATGCGCCATCCGGCTCGCGGCGCGCAGCAGCGGGTGAATCAGTTCTCTCTCGTCGCCGCCGCGGCCCTCGAGCGCCGTGATCACGTTCTCCAGCTCGGCGCCTACCTCCCGCTCGCACCGGGCGATCCCGGGGAGGGCATAGCCCGGTTGGGCGCTCGCCCAGGACATCTCGCTCTCACCGTAGCGCCGGAACCGCATCCACAGCTCGCCGACGCTCGTGCGATGGTGATGGTAGACGATCGCGTCGGGGACGAAGACGATGGTGTGGGCGGTCCGATCGAGCATGCGCCAAGCGAGAGCCGCATCCCCTCCCGACTTCATCGTCGGATCGAAGAGCCCGATCTCGTCGAAGACGCGGCGCCGGTAGACCGCATTGGCGGTCTGGGCATAGGGTTTGAAGTGCCATCCCGAGAGCGGGCCGCGCTGGCGCAAGAGGCCGATCTCGTCGGAGAAGCGCTCGATCAGCGTCTCGGGCGTCGCGGACAGGATCTCGCCGGCGAAGCATCCGGCAGCCTCGTCGCGGGTCGCCGCATCGATCGCCTTCAACCAGTCCGGATGAACCATGCAATCGGAATCGGTGAAGGCGACGAACTCGCCGCGAGCGGCCCGGATGCCGCGGTTGCGCGCGGCATAGGAGCTCTGAAAGTCGCGTTCTTCGAGGCAGACTGCACCGAACCGGCGAGCGACGTCGCCCGATCCGTCGGTCGAACCGTTGTCGACGACGATGACCTCGAAGCGTTCACGGTCGTAGTCGAGGCGCCCGATGCTCTCGAGACAACGAGCGAGATCGGCGGCGTTGTCGAAGACCGGCACGACGATGGAGAAGCGCAAGGGTGTTCCTCGATTATCGTCCGGCTTCCGCGATCTCGTGCGAGCGAACACCGGAATCCTAGCTTCCGAGCTTGCCGATGACAAGGCAACCGAGCAGACTGCCGCGGCTCGGCGCAGGCCCTCGGGACGGTCGCCGACGCCGATGTGATCGACAGAGGGGACGAGGGTGGATCCGATCGAAGCACGTGCCCAGGCCAAGCGCAGCTACCCGAAAGTGGTGCTGAAGCCCGAGAACGTCGCGGGAGCCGTGGTGCTTCCGACGCGCGAGGCGTTGCTGGAGCTCCTGCCGAAGAACGGCATCGCCGCCGAGATCGGCGTCGCCTTCGGCGACTTCACCGCCGAGATTCTCCGTCGCAATCAGCCGGCGAAGCTGCACCTGATCGATCTTTGGGGCAGCGAGCGCTACAGCCCGGGCTTCGTCAAGATCACCACAACCTTCGAGGCGCAGATCGAATCGGGGCAGGTGGAGATCAACCGCGGGATGTCGATCGACGTCCTCGCGTCGATGCCCGGCGAATACTTCGACTGGATCTACATCGACACCGACCACTCCTACAAGACGACGGCGCGCGAGCTGCGAATCGGGGCGGAGAAGGTCAAGAAGAACGGGCGCATCCTCGGCCACGACTTCACCACCGGCAATGTGATCACCCCGGTCCCCTACGGTGTCATCGAAGCCTGCCACGAGTTCTGCCGCGACTGCGGCTGGCGTTACGAGTACCTGACGCTCGAGCCGCACGGGCATTTCTCGTTCGGCCTGGTGCGAATCGAGTCATGAGCGGTTTCTTCCGTCCCGTCGTCCGCCGGTGCCGCGGACGCGTTCGGCGGATCGGACCCGCCGCGGCGGAGTGATCGCCATGCCGGAGAGCGTCGGTTCGTCTCGGGTCTCGGTGGTGGTCAACACCAACGGCCGGCTGATCGGATTGACCAAGCTGCTCGAGGCGCTCCGTCGCCAGTGGTTCGGCGACTTCGAGGTCTGCGTGGTCTGCGGTCCGGCGCCGGACGGCACGCGGGCCTTCGTCGCCGAACAGGCGGCGGCGGGCATACTCAAGGGGGCGGTCTGCGACGAGGCGAACCTCTCCAAGTCACGCAACATCGGCATCGCGCTGGCCGCCGGGAGCCGTGTCGCCTTCATCGACGACGATGCTCTGCCCGAACCGGTCTGGCTCGAACAGCTCCTCCGCGGCTTCGACGACCCCGCGGTCGGCGCCGTGAGCGGGCTGGTGTTCGAGCCCAACGGTCGCGACCACCAGTTCCGCTATTCGACCTGCGATCGCTTCGGCAACTCGACCCACGGCCTCGCGCGGCCGGGCGATGTCGGCGCCTTTCCGGGGTCGGCGCATTTCCCGCACGTGATGGGGACAAACGCCGTCTTCGCCCGCGAGGCTCTCGTCGCGGTGGGCGGCTACGACGAGGAATACGACTACTATCTCGACGAGGCGGACCTCTGCTGCCGGCTGATCGATGCGGGTCACCTGATCCGACAGCGCGCCGATGCGCCCGTCCACCACAAGTTCCTGGCAGGAACCGTGCGAGACGGCGAGGGCATCGCCGTGCGTCACCTGCCGATCCTGAAGAACCGGCTCTACTTCGCGCTGATCAACGGCCGCGATCACGCTCCCCTGCCGACGATCCTCGCCGAGTTCCTCTCCTATGCCGACACCCACCGTCGGCAGATCGCCGACCACGTCGCCGCCGGGCGGCTGCACCACGCGGCGATCGAGGCGTTCGAGACCGATCTCGAGCGAGCCTGCGAGATCGGGCTGACACGGGGACTGACGGGGCGCCGGCGTCCGACCTCCGTCCGTCTCGACAGACCGCCCGCCTTCCTCGCCTTCCCGACGGATCGGCGACCGGCGGGCGGGGTCCGCCACCGGGTCGTGGTGGCGACCGAGACGGAAATGTGGGGCGACGACTTCGTCCGACTGTCAGGGCTGGTGAAGCGCCTCGGGACGGACGGGGCCTTCGTCCGTGTGCTCGTCGGATGCCGCTCGCGCGGCTTCGAGAACGCCGGCGTCGACCTCGTGGAGGGGATGTGGGTCCAGCGCCACATGGTGCCGACCCAAGCCGATCCGGCGGCGACGGAATCCGCCGACGCGCTCGCCGATGCGGCGGCCGAGATCGCGCGGATCGGGCGATACGATCCGATCGACGAGGTTGAGCGCGCGTCGGCGCACCGACTAGGATGAGCCGCCACCGGGGCCGGCCGGCCCGGTGCGTGCGACGGCCGATCGCGACGGCGGCGCGGTCGGGTGAAGGGGGCGACAGCATGACGGTCACCGAACCCGACGACGTGGCGACGATTCGCCGCCTCGCCTCCGAATGCCGGCTGGACGAACGGCGCTCCCCGCCGTGGGCGCGGCCGGCCACGGCCTGCCATCCGATCGTCGTCGTCGTCGTCCGCAACGAAATCGGCCGGCTTCCGGCCTTCCTTCATCACCACCGGCGGGCCGGCATCGAGAACTTCGTGTTCCTCGACAACGAGTCGACCGACGGAACCGTCGATCTGCTGTCGGCGCAACCCGACGTGCGTCTCTTCGCCACTCCCGAGGGGTTCGATTGGCGACGCAAGCACGGTTGGATCATGCAGATCGTCGAGCGGCTCGGTCGCGACAACTGGTATCTCCTGCTCGATGCCGACGAGCACTGCGTCTTCGCCGACTGCGAGACGACGTCGCTGCCCGATCTCGTCGCCATTCTCGAGGCCGCCGGCCGGCGACGGGCACGGGGCGCCCTGATCGACATGTATCCGGACGGCCCGCTCGTCTCGACCGAGCCGTCCAGGCAGCCGATTCATCGCGACCACGTCTGGTTCGACGCCGGCCCCTACCCCGAACACCGCAACGGCTTCGCCACCTCGCGGACCGGCGGACCGCGGGCACGCGCCTTCTGTGGTGTCGACCCCCGGTTTCGCCCGCAGCTGACCAAGTACCCGCTGCTGAAGCCGGTGGCGGGGGACATCGCCTACAATCCGCACCTCGTCTGGCCACCCGACGACCATGCCGACGACCCCTGCTGGATCGGGCTCCTCCACTACAAGTTCGACGGCGACTTCCTCGCCCGGACGGCGGACGCGGTCCGCCGCCGGCAGTACTGGAACGACAGTTTCGAGTACGCCGTCTATCACGAGGCACTGCGCCGGAATCCCTTGCTGAGCCTGTCTTGGCACGGCAGTCGCCGCTACAGCGGATCGCAGGACCTCCTCGCGGCCGGGCTGATCGCGCCTCTGCCGGGCGGCTCGCCGGCGCGCGATCCGAGCGAGGAACTCGCCGCCGCGCTCGACCTCGCCGCCACCCGGCGTCGGGCCGAGTTGCTCGCCGCGGCGTGCCTCGGTAGACCGCAGCCGGTGCCCATGGCACGATGACACCGACCCACGGACGAGACGCATGACCGAGACGCTCACCGCCACGACCAACGAGACGGACGGGGTTCGTGTCACGCATGACAGACGTGACTTCACATTCGTCCATGACGACCCCGACGACCACATCTTCCGGATCATGAAGAACAGCGGTCGGTTCTACGAGGCCGAACTCCTCGACGACCTCGCGTCGCTGGTCCATCCCGGCGACGTCGTCGTCGACGTCGGCGCCAACATCGGCACCCACGCGATCTTCTTCGCCGGCGTCTGCGGATGCCGCGTGGTGGCGATCGAGCCCAATCCGCGGGCGGCTCGCCTCCTCACCCGCAATGTCGAGGCGAACGGCCTCGCCGACCTCGTCGACGTCCGGGTCTGCGCCGCCGGGGCCGAGGCCGGGCGAGGCGTCGTCGACGACACGGCCACCCACAATCTCGGCATGGCGATGATCCAGGCCAGCGAGCGCGGAACGGTCGAGATCCTGCCGCTCGACGCGATGGACCTGCCCCGGCCGATCCGGCTCATCAAGATCGACACCGAGGGGATGGACGCCGCGATCCTCTCGGGCGCCGCGCGAATCCTGGCGACGGACCATCCGGCCGTGGTGGTCGAGGCCCCCGGCGTCGCCGCCTATCGGGCGGTCGCGGCCGAGATGGCACGGTACGGACACGTTGCCGCGGGGTCCTACAACTACACGCCGACTCACCTCTTCACCGTCCCGGCGCAGCGTGGCCGCGTCGGCGATCGCTTCCGCGCCGTCGCCGATCGACTGGCGCTCCAGTACATCGAATCGGCGGCGCGGCGTCAGCAGGTCGATCGCGATCTGTCGGCGCTGCGCGCGTCGATCGCCGGATTGAACACCAAGGGGGGGCGGGCCGAGCAACGAATCGCCACCCTCGAGGACGGCGATCGGCGGACGCGGGCCGCCGTCGACGTCGCCCGCGACGACCTCCAGGCGGCGGGACGGGCGATCGATCGGTTGGCGGCGAACCAGGACGAGCTGCGTACCGGTCTCGCCACCAACGCCGCCGCGGTGGCGGACGCGTTGACCGGATACGCCGCCGCGATCGACCGGCACGAGCGGGCGGTGAGCGAGACCCTGCGCGACCTCGCCCTGCGCCTCTCGACCCACGGCGAGGAGGCCGAAGCCCGGGCGGAGCGCCTGTCGCGCTCGATCGAGGATCTGGCGTCGATCGTCGCCGGGCTGCGATCGGAGGTCGATCGTGGTCTGGCCGGCATCGAGACGGGGCTGAGGCATTCGCAGGAGGCGATCGCCGCCGAGCTGCGATCGGA
>ERZ1645187.142-NODE-142-length-68004-cov-19.565100_pt1 | contig 68004 bp, 58 predicted proteins | sample MGYA00575352_ERZ1645187 | MGnify/ENA primary metagenome ERZ1645187 (study PRJEB40837, sample SAMN11349314) | freshwater sediment metagenome | isolation source: river sediment | host: Sediment | place: India: Wazaribad , New Delhi | collected 2017-02-21 ... | reverse complement strand
GCCGCGGCACTGGAAGAAGCTGGCCTCGGAGACGTTGTGGGTGCCCACGGTGTTTTCCAGGAAGCTCATCGGGTAGGTGGCCGTGGAGCCGTGCGGGAACATGGCGATGCCCTTGGCGCCGTAGGTGTCGACAACGGCCTTGAGCTTGCTGCCGCAGGTGTCCAGCGCCTCCTCCCAGGAGATCCGCTGCCACTTGGGCGCGCCGCGCTTGCCGACGTTCTTGAGCGGGTACTTGAGCCGGTCCGGGTCGTACAGGTAGGCCACGCCGGCGTTGCCGCGGGCGCACAGGGACACGCCGTTGTCGATGGACTTGGGGTTGCCCTCGAGCTTGACCAGGCGGCCGTCACGGACCTTGCCGACCAGCTGGCAGCGCCAGAAGCACATCTCGCAGACGCCGCCGACCGCGGTCTGGGTATTCTTGAAGCTGCCCGGCGCAACCAGCGGCGCCTTGACGACGCCCGATTGGGCCCTGGCCGCCACCTTGGACAGCGGCACGGACGCAGCGGCAAGCGAGGCGGCCTTGAGGAAATTCCGCCGGGTGAGGTTCGTTGCCATTTACTGTTCCTCCTTGGTGAAAAAGTCGATTAACTGGATCGACACCGTGTAGAAGGGATGTCGAACTTCTTGCATGCAGCGTTCCTTGAACCGCGTGAACCAGGGCCGGAACAGGGTTCGCAGGAAGACCTCCTCGGCCTCGACCTGGCCTTCGCCGGTCAGGGCCGCGAGAAAATCGAGTTCCAGGGCGAGGTGGTCGGCGGGTTCGGTCTCGCTGGCCAGGTCGTAGCCGTGCGCCCGGTAGAAGTCGCGGGTGCGCTCGGTGGTCGGGCCCTGGAGGGTGCCGCTGCCGTCCAGGTACACCGAGGCGTAGGGCGGCACGGTGACGTGGGGCACGGCGTTGATGAACAGGCGGGTGTAGGCGGTGCGGAGGTCGTCGAGCGGGTCTGCGGACCGGCGGCGCCAGTCCTGGAGGGCAGCCCGTTCCCCGGACCAGTCGAGGGAGACGAGCAGGGATTCCAGGGTATCGAACAGCTGCTCGTTGCAGCTGGCCGCCTCCGGGTAGCGCATGGTCAGAGCGAGCAGGGAGTAGATGGCGCTGAGGGTGGCGTCTTCGCCGGCCGGGGCGTTGCCCTGATCGAGTGTGGTGGGTGCGGCTGTCATAACCCTCTGCGGTGGTCGCGGTTCTGCTGCGCTGGGCGACGTGGCCGTTCCGCCGGCGGGCGGCGGCAGCGGTGGGTGCGCCCGCGGGCCGAAAAGGATGCAGGCGCAAGTCCCGCCACCGCCCGGCAAGGCGCTGAAACGGCCCTTTATAAGCCGCACACTGTAGCATACTCGAGCCGAGAGTACAAGGAACCTCTGGCCGGCGGGACAGGATTTGCAGGGCCTCCGCCGAGGAGAGAAAAACGGGCGCGGAGGACCGGCCCGGCCGCCTGCGACCGTGGCCCTGCCGCTGGCGGCGGCGGTCCGTGCGGTCCCGCCGGCAGGGTGCCGGGTGCGGATGCCCGCGGACGCCCTGCCGCTGTCAGCGCACGGAGCCGGGGCTTGCCGCTTGACGCTCGCCCGGTTTGCCGTTATAAGGTCAAATTCACGAATGTTTTGTCGGTTTGTGCCGCATCCGCCCGCGGGTGCGGCGCCCCCCTTCACCGCACGAGGTCGAGCGCACATGGAACTGCACATCCCCATCGGAACCCAGGGCAAGGAAGCGTTGAGCGTCACTTTCGAGAACACCGCGGCCCGCTACGGCAGCGGCCTGGTCGAGGTGTTCGCCACCCCGGCCCTGGTCGCCCTCATGGAGAGCACCTGCCTCGCCTCGGTGCTGCCCTTCCTGCCCGAGGGCTGGGGCACGGTGGGCGTCAAGGTGGACATCGTCCACACCAGGGCCACGCCGGTGGGTCAGCGGGTGAGCTGCGAGTCCACCCTGGTGGAGGTCGACCGCCGCCGATTGGTGTTCGAGGTGGTGGCCCACGACGAACGGGGCGAGATCGGCCGCGGCCGGCACGAGCGGTTCGTCATCGACACCAAGAAATTCATGGAAAAGCTCTGACAGGGCCGGTTGTGGCCCGGCGGACCGCTCAGTCCGCCGGCCGGTGGTAGCGGCTGAGCACGCCGTAGAGCATGTCGGGCAGGTCGTTCTTCTGCCGGGAGGAGCGCTGGATCTGCTTGAGGCACTTGTCGAAGGTGAGCGGTTCCCCCAGCGAGATGTGCCGCAGGATGAGCGAGATGAGCCGGGTGATGGTGGTCAGGTTGGAGATGCGCGACTGCAGTTCGTGGTCGCGGTCAAAGGCGGTGGAGGCGAACACCTCCACCGGCCTCCCCTCGACCTCGCTCACCGACAGGTACCACTTGTTGCGGTCCCGGTCGATGGTGCGGTAGCGCTTGCCGTCGAGCACGTCCGGCAGCTCCGCCTCGCTCTCGATGCGTCGGGCACCGGCCCGGGGCAGAATGGCCTCGTCCTGATGGCGCAGCCACAGGGTCTTTACCACCTCCGGGTGCTCCCGGACATACCGCTCCACCGCCAGGCAGGCGGAACAGGTGGCGGGGTCGTCACCCGGCGGCGGGCTTGCCAGTTCGAGGCCGCAGAGGCTGCAGCGGCCGGCGTGGGATTCGGCTGTCACGATGTCGCTCCGTCGTGGAAGATGCGTTGGCAGGGGGAGGGGCGTCGGCCGCCCCGGACCGGCGCAGAATACCTCTGTGCCGGGCAACTGGCAAGGGCTGTGAAGGTCCGGTGCCGCCGCCGGCCCGTCGGCCTTTTCCCTTGCACATTCATTCGGGCTTGGTAAAATCTTGCGTTTTGCTCCGACCCAACACTCAATTGCTTGCCAGCGGGAAGAACGATGGATTACCGGGAAACACTGAACCTGCCGCAGACCAGTTTCAAGATGAAGGCCAATCTCACTCAGCGGGAGCCGCTCGTGCTCAAGCGCTGGGAGCGGGAGGGGCTCTACCGGCAGCTGCAGCAGGCCGCGGCCGACCGGCCGCTGTTCATCCTCCACGACGGTCCGCCCTACGCCAACGGCAACATCCACTTGGGCACCGCTTTCAACAAGGTGCTCAAGGACATCATCCTGCGCGCCAAGCGCATGGCCGGCTGCAACGCCCCCTACATCCCCGGCTGGGACTGCCACGGCCTGCCCATCGAGCACAACGTCGACCTGGAACTGGGCGAAAAGAAGCAGACCATCCCGGTGCTCAGCAAGCGGGCCGCCTGCCGCAAGTATGCGGAGAAGTGGATCAAAACCCAGCGCGAACAGTTCAAGCGGCTGGGCGTGCTCGGCGACTGGGACAATCCCTACCTGACCATGAACCACGCCTACGAGGCGGTGATCGCCCGGGAGTTCAACCGCTTCCTGCTCTCCGGGGCCGTGGTCCGCGCCAAGAAGCCGGTCTACTGGTGCGCCACCTGCGGTACCGCCCTGGCCGAGGCCGAGGTGGACTACGCCGATCACAGTTCGCCGTCGATCTACGTCAAGTTTCCGGTGGTCGACGACCTGGCCGGGGTGGCGCCGGAACTGGCCGGCCGCAAGGTCCAGGTGCTCATCTGGACCACCACCCCCTGGACCCTGCCCGCCAACCTGGCGGTGGCCTTCCACCCGGATCTGGCCTATGCCGCGGTCGAGGTGCGGGGCGAGGTGTGGATCCTCGCCAGCGAACTGGTCGGCCCGTGCATGCAGCTGTTCGGCATCGACGACCACCGCCTGCTCGCCACCTTCTCCGCCGCCAGCCTGGAAGGGAAGCGGTGCCGCCATCCCTTCCTCGAACGCGATTCGCTCATGGTGCTGGCCGACTACGTCACCGCCGACTCGGGCACCGGCTGCGTGCACACCGCGCCCGGCCACGGCGCCGACGACTACCTCACCGGGCGCCGCTACGGCCTCGAAGTGCTCTCGCCGGTGGACGACGACGGCCGCTTCACCGCCGAGGCCGGCCGCTACGCGGGCGAGCAGGTGCCGCAGGTGAACCGGCGGATCATCGCCGACCTGGCCGCCGCCGGCTCGCTCGTCAAGGAGCAGGTGCTCAACCACAGTTACCCGCACTGTTGGCGCTGCAAGGAGCCGGTGATGTACCGGGCCACGGCCCAGTGGTTCATCTCCATGGACAGCCTGCAACTGCGCGCCAAGGCCCTGGCGGCGATCAACGAGGTGAGCTGGACCCCGGCCTGGGGTCAGCAGCGTATCTACGGCATGGTCGAGGCCCGGCCCGACTGGTGCCTCTCCCGGCAGCGCTCCTGGGGTGTGCCGGTGACGGTGCTCACCTGCGCCGACTGCGGCGAGATCCTCAAGGATGAGGCGGTCTGCCGGCGCATCGACGAGCTGTTCCGGAAGGAAGGGGCGGACGCCTGGTTCCTGCACGAGGCGGCCGATTTCGTCCCCGAGGGCGTGGCCTGCGCCTGCGGCAGCCGTGCGTTCCGCAAGGAGACGGACATCCTTGACGTCTGGTTCGACTCGGGCACCAGCCACGCGGCGGTGCTCGAGGAACGGCCGGAGCTGCGCTCGCCCGCGGACCTCTATCTCGAGGGCAGCGACCAGCACCGCGGCTGGTTCCAGTCCTCGCTGCTCACCTCGGTGGGCACCCGCGGCCGGGCGCCCTACAAGGGCGTGCTCACCCACGGCTACGTGGTCGACGGCCAGGGCAAGAAGATGTCCAAGTCGGTGGGCAACGTGGTCGCCCCGCAGGAGGTGATCGACCGCTACGGCGCCGAGGTGCTGCGCTTGTGGGTGGCGAGCGAGAACTACCAGGACGACGTCAAGGTCTCGGACGAGATCCTCAAGCACGTGTCCGACGCCTACCGCAAGATGCGCAACACCCTGCGCTTTCTCCTCGGCAACCTCTCCGATTTCGACCCGGCGCGGGATGCGGTCGGACCGGAGGCGCTCTTCGAGATCGACCGCTGGGCGCTCGCCCGCTTTGCCGAGCTGACCCGGCGGCTCACCCGCGCCTACGAGCGCTACGAGTTCCACGCGGTCTACCACGGGCTGTTCAATTTCTGCGGCACCACCATCTCCAGCCTGTACATGGACATCCTCAAGGACCGGCTCTACTGTTCGGCCCCGGACGGGCCGGAGCGGCGGGCCGCGCAGACGGTGATGTACCGCATCCTCGACGGCCTGCTCCGGCTGATGGCGCCGGTGCTCTGCTTCACCGCGGCCGAGGCCTGGGAGCACCTGCATGGCCTGGGGGACAAGGACCCGCTCGACCGTTCGGTCTTTTTCGCCAGCTTCCCGGAGGTGGACGACATCGCGGTCGACGCCGCCTTCAACGAGCGCTGGACGCGGCTCTTGACTCTGCGCTCCGCCATCACCCGGGTGCTGGAAACGGCCCGCCGCGACAAGCTGATCGGCCTGTCCCTGGACGCCGAGGTGGTGCTGCAGGTGAACGCCGACTGGCAGGCCTTCCTGGCCGACAACCTGGAGATGGTGCAGGAGTTGTGCATCGTCTCCAGCCTGCGTCTGCAGGCGGCCGGGGACGAGGCGCTCACCTTCGCCGGGGCGGAAGGGCTGGACGGCGTGGCCATCGCGGTTGGGCCGGCGCCGGGGGTCAAGTGCGAGCGCTGCTGGACCTTTGCCACCTCGGTGGGCGCGGACACGGAGCACCCGACCCTGTGCGCCCGCTGCGCCGGCGTGGTCCGACAGTTGCGGCCTGAGCGGACGGGTTCATGACGGCCTTTCTGCTGGTCATCCTGGCGGTGGTGGGTCTCGACCAGGCGAGCAAGCTGTGGATCGTGCACCACTTCGGCCTGTACGACAGCCAGGTGGTGATCCCGGGGTTCTTCAACCTCACCTACCTGACCAACAACGGCGCCGCCTTCAGCATCCTCGCCGGCCAGCCCGCCCTGTGGCGGCAGGCCTTTTTCATCGGCGCGGCCAGCCTGGCGCTGGTGCTGATCGTCATCGCCCGGCGGGGCTACGCCAGCCTGAGCGGCTGGTACAACCTGGCCCTGGCGCTCATCGCCGGCGGCGCCATCGGCAACCTGATCGACCGGGTCCGGCTCGGTCATGTCATCGATTTTCTCGATTTCCACCTCGGTGCGTCCCACTGGCCGGCCTTCAACATCGCCGACAGCGCCATCACCATCGGCGTAATCCTCTTCATCCTCAGGAACCTGGTGTTCGACCGGCGCCGACCCGTGCCGGAGGACCCGGCAGCACAGCAGAACACATGAAAAAAACAGCGATCATTTTTCCCGGCCAGGGATCCCAGTACATCGGCATGGGTCAGGCTCTGGTCGAACAGGACCCGGATGCCGCCAGCCTCATGGACCTGGCCGAACAGATTTCCTCCTTTCCCATCCGCCGGCTTTGCTTCGAGGGGCCCATGGACGACCTGACCCGGGTGCTCTACCTGCAGCCGGCGCTCACCGCGGTCAACCTGCTCTGCTGGCAGCAGTTCTGCAAACGGCTGCCGGGGTTCACCCCGTCGTTTTTCGCCGGCCACAGCCTGGGCGAGTATTCGGCTCTGCACGGGGCCGGCGTGCTCAGCCTGGAGGACACCCTCGGCCTGGTGACCAAGCGCGGTGAGCTGATGGAGCGCGAAGGCAGCGCCCACCCGGGCGGCATGCGCGCCGTGATCGGCCTGACCCTGGCGGAGATCGAGGATCTCCTCGCCGGGGCGGCAGGGGAGGGCGTGGTGGTGGTCGCCAATCACAACACCGCCACCCAGATCGTCCTCTCCGGCGACAAGGCCGGACTCGACCGGGCGGCCGAACTGTGCGCATCCCGCGGCGGCAAGGTGATTCCCCTCAAGGTGAGCGTGGCCAACCACAGCCCCCTGGTGGCCGGGGCGGTGAACGATTTCACCGCCCACATGGCGACCATTCCCTTCGCCGCGCCGACCGTGCCGGTGCTGTTCAACGTTACCGGCGACGGTGAGCGGGAGTCCGAGGCGATCAAAGCGATGATGGCCCGGCAGATCGCTTCCCGGGTGCGCTGGCTGGAGATCGTCGAACGGATGGTGACCGCCGGGGTCGAGGTGATTGTCGAACTGGGCCCGAAAAATGTCCTGACCGCCATGATCCGGAAAATTCTCCCGAAAAATTCGCCTGTTATCTGTCTGCAGGCCGACACCCCGGAAACGCTCGACACGCTGGCGGAAACCCTGGCCGCGAGCTAACCGCCCGGCCCGTCATGGTTTTCTTCCTGCTTGACATCCCCAACCGGTTCGAGTAATAAAAAAAATTTCCACCCGCGCCCACGGGTGGATGCGTGCCGCTGCCTGTCCGGCGTGCGCCAACCGTCCAACCGACACCCGAGCGACCATGTTTGAGAATCTCACCGACCGCCTGGAAAGCGTTTTCAAGAAACTGCGCGGCCATGGCAAGCTGACTGAAGAAAACATTCAGGAGGCCATGGGCGAGGTGCGCACGGCGCTGCTCGAGGCGGATGTCAACTTCGGCGTTGTCAGGGAATTTGTGGCCGCGGTCACCGCCAAGGCCATCGGTCAGGAGGTGCTCTCCAGCCTGTCGCCCGGTCAGCAGGTGGTCAAAGTGGTGCACGACGAACTGGTCCAGCTGCTCGGCAGCGAGGCCCAGCCGCTGCGCCTCGACGACAAGCGGCCGGCGGTGATCATGCTCGCCGGCCTGCAGGGCTCGGGCAAGACCACCACCGCCGCGAAGCTGGCCAAACAGCTGAAGGCGCAGGGCCGCGCGCCCCTGCTGGTGCCGGCCGACGTCTACCGACCGGCGGCCATCGAGCAGTTGCACGTGCTCGGCGAGCAGGTCGGGGTGCCGGTGTTCGCCTCCACGGTGGAGCAGCGGCCGGTGGAGATCGCCCGCCAGGCGCTGGCCCGGGCCGCGGCCGAGGCCCACGACACGGTCATCATCGACACTGCCGGTCGGCTGCACGTCGACGAGGCGCTCATGGCCGAGCTGCAGGAAATCGGCCGGGCCGTGCCGCTCACCGAGGTGCTGTTCGTGGCCGATGCCATGACCGGCCAGGATGCGGTCACCGTGGCCGCCAAGTTCAACACCGACCTGGAGATCACCGGCGTCATCCTCACCAAGATGGAGGGTGATGCCCGCGGCGGCGCCGCCCTGTCGGTGAAGAAGGTCACCGGCAAGCCGATCAAGTTCGTCGGTGTGGGCGAATCGGTGGATGCCCTGGAGGTGTTCCACCCGGACCGGGCCGCTTCGCGCATCCTCGGCATGGGCGATGTGCTCTCGCTCATCGAGCGGGCCGAGGCGGTGGTCGACCAGAAGAACGCGGAGCAGTTGGCCCGCAAGATCCAGAAGAATGCCTTCACCCTGGAGGACTTTCTCGACCAGATCCAGCAGATCAAGAAGATGGGCACCCTGGAGCAGCTCATGGGCATGATCCCCGGGATCAACAAGCTCAAGCAGCTCAAGGACGCGCCCAAGCCCGACCAGAAAGAACTGGTCAAGACCGAGGCGATCATCCGCTCCATGACCCTGAAGGAGCGGCGCAACCACCTGATCATCAATGCCGGCCGCCGGCAGCGGATCGCCAACGGCTCGGGCACCAGCGTCGCCGAGGTCAACCGGGTGTTGAAGAGTTACACCATGATGCTCAAGATGATGAAGAACCTGAAAGGCAAGGGCATCATGACCGGCGGCAAGCGCCGCAAGCTCCCCAAGGGGCTGAAACGATAGCACAAGGCAGTATTCAACCCGGCGCCGCGATTTTGCTTCGCTTGATCGTCGCGCCGGTTTCACACGTCCACTGGAGGATCGTCACCCATGGCAGTTCGTATTCGTTTGACCCGCAAAGGCCGCAAGAAACAGCCCTTCTACCGTATCGTCGTTGCCGACAGCCAGGCTCCGCGTGATGGCAAGTTCCTCGACATCGTCGGCACCTACGACCCGATGCAGAACCCGGCCGCAGTCACCGTCGACGGTGAGAAACTCGACGCCTGGATGCAGAAAGGCGCCACCCTGACCGAAACCGTCGAGAGTCTGCTCAAAAAGCACCGCACCGGAGCGGCCGCCGCGGCGTAAATGAAGGACCTGATCACGTTCATCGCCTCCCGTCTGGTCGATCATCCCGACGACATCGCCGTCACCCTGCAGGAGGACGAGGACAATCTGGTCATCGAACTGCGGGTCGCCCAGGGTGACCTCGGCAAGGTGATCGGCAAGCAGGGGCGAACGGCGAGAGCCATGCGCGCCGTGCTGGCCGCCGCCCGCACAGCGGACGGCAGGCGGCCGCGGCTCGAAATCGTCGAGTAGTGGCGCCGCTTCAGCCTGACGGCAGCGACTCGTTCGTGCTGCTCGGCACGGTGACGCGGGCGCACGGATTGCAGGGCGAGGTCAAGGTCCGACCGCTGACCGAATCCCCGGCCAGTTTCGCCCGCTACCGGCAGCTGTACCTGAGCGTGGCAGGGGACGGGGAAAAAATCCCGCACACGGCCGTGCAGGCCCGGGTGAGCGGCCAGGGCGTGGTCCTGCGGCTGTCCGGCTGCGCCACCAGGGAAGCGGCGGAACAACTCGCCGGCAGCAAGGTCTGGCTGGCGACCAGCGAACTGCCGCCGCCGGCGCCGGGCGAGTTCTACCTCCACACCCTCGAAGGTCGGCGGGCGGAAACCGTTGACGGCCGGTACCTCGGCCGGGTGGCCGCCATCCTCAGCAGCGGCGGCCAGGATGTGCTGGTTATCCGCGACAACGGGGTGGAGGTGCTGGTGCCTGCGGTGCGGGCCTTTGTCCGCGCCGTGGAGGAGGACCGGGTGGTACTCGATCCGCCCCCGGGGCTGCTCGAGCTCAACCGGTGAGCGCTGGCGACTCCTGATGTGGTTCGATATCCTGACGATTTTTCCCGAATTTTTCGTCTCGCCGCTCAACGAGGGGATGGTGCGGCGGGCGCTCTGCGCGGAGCAGATCCGGGTGGCGGTCCACAACATTCGCGACCACGCCCAGGATCGCCACCACATGACCGATGACCGTCCCTTCGGTGGCGGCGAGGGCATGGTGATGAAGCCGGAACCCCTGGCCGCCTGCCTCAAGGCGGCTGTCAGCGAGGGACCGAAACCGCGGGTTATCCTCCTCTCGCCCCGGGGAGAGCGGTTCGACCAGGCCGCGGCCGCCCGGCTGGCCGGGGAGGAACGACTGGCCCTGGTTTGCGGCCGCTACGAAGGGGTGGACGAACGCTTTCGCAGCCGCTACGTGGACGAGGAACTGTCCATCGGCGACTACGTCCTCACCGGTGGCGAATTGGCCGCCCTGGTGGTCCTGGATGCGGTCACGCGGCTGCTGCCCGGTGTGCTCGGCTGCAAAGAGTCGGCCGCCTGCGATACCTTCAGCCGCGGCCTGCTCAAGCACGGGCAGTACACCCGGCCACGGGTGTTCGAGGGTGAGGCGGTACCGGAGGTGCTGCTTTCCGGCGACCATGCGGCCATCGCCGCCCACCGCTTTCTCGAGTCGGTGCGGCTGACGCTGGCGCGGCGGCCCGAACTGCTGGCCACGGTGCGGTTCACGCCGGCGGAAACAAAGATGCTCGGACGGGCGGGGCTGCGACAGCAGATCGAGGCCATTGGCAGAGAAAACGGCTAGAGAGCACGGCCTGCGGGTCGATGTTGCCCTGGTGCACTATCCGGTGGTCAGCCGTATCGGCGAAACCATCGGCTCGGCGGTCACCAATCTCGACCTGCACGACATCGCCCGCGCCGGGCGCACCTTCGGCGTCACCACCTACTGGGTGGTCACGCCGTTTCACGAGCAGCAGGAGCTGGCCGGGCAGATCGTCGGCCACTGGACCGACGGCCATGGCGGCCGCACCAATCCGGACCGGAGCGACGCCTTGTCGATCATCAGGGTCTGCGCCACCCTGGATGCAGCCGTGGCCGGCGCCACGGGCCGCCACGGCGCCCGGCCGTGGGTGCTCGCCACCTGCGCCCGGGAGCAGGACAACACGGTCGACTTCGCGGCGGCACAGGCGCGGATCTGGCAGGGGGAGCCCGTGCTGCTCCTGCTCGGCACGGCCTGGGGACTGGCGCCGGAGGTTCTGGCCATGGCCGACGGCGTGCTGCCGCCGATCCGCGGCGTCTCCGGGTTCAACCACCTGTCCGTGCGCTCGGCCGCGGCCATACTTTTTGATCGGTTGCTCGGCGCACCACCCGAGCCACCAGCATGACCCAGACAGTCAGTCGACCCGCACCGGGCCGGCTTGCAGAGACGTGTGACGATGACGTCATTTTATCAGGATGATTTGGAGGCATCCCTCGAGCAGGGTCGACCAACCACGACGGCCCTCCCCGAAAACGAACGAACATGAACATTCTCGACAGAATCGATCAGGAGCAGATGCGCTTTGACATGCCCGAGTTCCGGCCCGGCGACACCGTCAAGGTGCATATCCGCATCATTGAAGGCAACAAGGAGCGCGTCCAGGTGTTCCAGGGGGTGGTGATCAAGCGCAAGCGCGGTACCATGAACGCGACCTTCACGGTGCGCAAGATCTCCCACGGTGTGGGCGTGGAGAAAACCTTTGCCCTGCACTCGCCGCGCATCGAGAAGGTCGAGATGGTCACGCCGGGTCGGGTTCGCCGCTCGCGCCTGTTCTACCTGCGCGAACGCCGCGGCAAGGCTGCGCGTATCCGTGAGCGCGGCATTCTCTGAGCAACGCTTCCCTGTTCCGGAACCCGTGCGTGCAGGGTTTTCCGGAACCGGACCGGCAGCACCCTGGGGGCACCCGGCAGTCGCAACGACTGCCGGGTGCCCGTGTGTTTTGACGCGGGCGGAAAGCGCCCGGGCCTGGGCGGCGGCAAGCGTTCGTCAGTGGCGATAGTGATGACCGCACCCGCCGGCCAGCCCCTTCCTGCCGCTGTCGCGACCGACCCGGACGACACCTTCCGTTTCGAGAGGGCGCTCTACCGGGGCGGCTGCGCCCGCGTGGCCGGTATCGACGAGGCCGGCCGCGGGCCGCTCGCCGGGCCGGTGGTCGCCGCCTGCGTGATCCTGCCGCCGGACGGTGACCACTCCGTGTTCAAGGACTCCAAGCTCCTCACCGCCCGCCGGCGCGAGCAGCTGTTCGCCCTGCTCGAAGGGGGGGCTGCCTGCATCGGCGTGGGTAGTGCCGACCCGCGCGAAATCGAGCACCTCAATATCCTCCAGGCCTCCCTGCTGGCCATGCGCCGGGCCATGGACGACTGCGCCGCCCGCTGTGATGGCGGTCCGCCCGATCACCTGCTCGTGGACGGCACCTTCCGGGTGCCGGTTGCGGTGGCGCAGACCACCCTGGTCAAGGGCGAGCGCCAGAGCGCCTCCATCGCCGCCGCCTCGATTGTCGCCAAGGTGACCCGGGACCGGATCATGGCTGCCTGCCACGATCGCTACCCCCACTACGATTTCCGCCGCAATCAGGGCTATCCCACCCGCACCCACCGGCAGGCCCTGGGCGAGTTCGGTCCCTGCCCGGAGCACCGGCGGACCTTTCGCGGCGTGCGCGAGTTCTGCGCCCCCGGGGCGGAATCGGCGACCATCACCCAGGCCGCCTTCTGGCCGGAGAAGGGTTAGGGGCCATGCTGTTCAACACCAAAAAGGACCGCACCACCGGCACCGGCCGGCTCGGCGAGGGGATGGCCCTGCGCCACCTGCAGGAGCGGGGCTACGAAATCCTTGCCACCAACTACCGCAAACGGTTCGGCGAGGTGGACATCGTGGCCCGCTGGCGCGGCACGATCGTCTTTGTCGAGGTGAAGACCCGGCACTCCCGCCGCTACGGCGTCCCCCAGGAGGCGGTGGACGAACGCAAGCAGCGGCAGCTGGCGCGCATCGCTCAGGACTACCTGGCGGCCCACCACCTGGAGAACGCCCCGGCCCGCTTCGATGTGATCGCCGTGACCCTGGACCGCGAGGATCAGCCCGCACGCATCGACCACATCGACAACGCCTTCGAGCTTTCGGAATAACCACGGAGCCTTATGTGCAGCACAGCGCAGACTGACCACCGGCCGCTGGCCGTGACCATGGGCTGCCCGGCGGGCATCGGCCCGGAGATTCTCTGTCGGCTGTTCAGCCGGGCCGACACCCTCCAGGGCGGACCGGCCATCGTGGTCGGCGACCCGGGCATGCTCAGGCGGGCGGCCGAACACCTCGGCCTTGCCCTGGAACCGGTGAACTGGCAGCCCGGCGACCCGGTGCGCCCCGGTACCCTGCCGGTGTTCCGGACCTGCCCCCTGGACAGCCGGGCGGTTACCTGGGGCCGACCCGACGCGGCCACCGGGCGCGCCATGGCCGGCTGGATCGAGGCGGCGGTCCGCCTGACCCGGGACGGCATCTGCAGCGCGGTGGTCACCTGCCCGATCAGCAAACAGAGCCTGCGCGAGGCCGGTTACCCGTACCCCGGCCACACCGAGATGCTCGCCGCCCTGACCCATGCCCCACGGGTGCGGATGATGATGGCCGGCGACCGGCTCAGGGTGGTGCTGGTCACCATCCATGAACCGCTGGCCCGGGTGAGCGGCCTGCTCACCGCGGACACGGTGCGCGATTGCATCGAGATGACCGCTGCCTCGCTCCGCCGGGATTTCGGGGTGCGTACCCCGCGCATCGCCGTGGCCGCCCTCAATCCCCACGCCGGCGAGGGGGGGCTGTTCGGGGACGAGGAAGGGCGCATCATCTGCCCGGGAATGGCTGCCGCCGCCGACTGCGGCGAGGTCAGCGGTCCCTGGCCGCCGGACACGGTGTTTCACCGGGCGGCCGCCGGCAACTACGACGCGGTGATCGCCATGTACCACGACCAGGGGCTCATTCCCTTCAAGCTGCTCCATTTCCAGGACGGGGTCAACGTCACCCTCGGCCTGCCCATCGTCCGCACCTCGGTGGACCACGGCACGGCCTACGACATCGCCGGCCAGGGGAAGGCCGACCCGTCCAGCCTGGCCGCGGCCGTCCGCCTGGCCCGCACCATGGTCGCCAACCGGGCGGCAGCGGCGGTTTCGTGAAGCGCGGCCTGCTCATCGCCTTCGAAGGTATCGACGGCACCGGCAAGTCCACCCAACTGCCGCTCCTGGCCGACTGGCTGCGCGGACAGGGGTGCGCGGTGGTCGAGACCAGGGAACCCACCGACGGTCCCTACGGCCGGGAGATCCGCGCCCTCTACCGGGACCGGTCGCGGGTATCGCGCGAGCGCGAACTGGAACTGTTCGTCCTCGACCGGCGCCAGCATGTCACCGAGTGCATCCTGCCGGCACTCGAACAGGGCCGCATCGTGCTCACCGACCGCTACTACTTCTCCACCGCCGCCTACCAGGGGGCGGGCGGCAGCGACCCGGCCGCCATCTTCGCGGCCAACGCCTTTGCCCCGGAACCGGACCTGGTGCTGCTCCTGACCCTGCCAGTCGGCGAGGGGGTGGCCCGCATCCGCGACCTGCGCGGCGAAACGCTCAATGATTTCGAGCAGCAGGAGCAGCTGGAAAAAGTCGCCGCGCTCTTTGCATCCTTCCCCCATGATTGTATAGTGCGCATCCAGGCCGCCCGGCCGGTGGCAGCGGTGCAGGCCGCCATCCGCGAGGCGGTGCGTCCTCTGCTCGTGCACAGGGGGTTCCCATGCGCTGGTTGACCTTCCCGGCCCCGCTCCGCCTGCTCTCCCTTCTCGCCGCCCTGTGGCTCTGCGTGTCGGCCTGCCAGCCGCCGGCACAGACGCCGGTCGCCGCCGTCCCGCCGCCACCCCCGCCCGCGGCGGCCAGCGATGCGGACTATGCCTGCTCGTATTTCTATTTTCTCTGGGGTCGCCACGCCGAACTGCTGCTGCGCTTCGAGGAGGCGCTCGAGGCCTACGAGAACGCCCTGATCTGCGATCCGCAGGCCACCTACGTCGGCGAGAAGGTGCCGCTCCTGCTGCTCCGCCTGGAGCGCACCGACGAGGCGGCCCAGTGGCTCGACCGCTACCTGCGCGAACACCCGGACAGCACCGGCATGCGCATGCTCTACGCCAAGGTGCTCACCCGGCAGGGGCAGAACGAGCAGGCCATGCACCAGTACCAGCTGATCAGCGACCGCAACCCGGATGACCCGGCCATCCTCCTGCTGCTCGCCGAGATGTACCTGGGCAACAAGCAGTACGACCGGGCCCGGACCGTGCTTGGCCGGGTGCTCACCCTGGATCCGGCCTCCTATCCGGGACACGTGCTCATGGCCCGCCTCGACCAGCGGGGCGAGCGCACCGACGAGGCGGCCGGGCATTACCGCCAGGCGCTCGCCCGCAACTGGTCGAGCGAGTTGCAGATGGAGTTGGGCGAGCTGTTCATCAAGGCGAACCGCTACGACGAGGCTGTCGCCCTCTACCGGGACATCATCGCCCGCGAGGACCACAACGAGGCCGCCCGCATCGCCCTGGTGCACGTCTACCTGCTGCAGAAGAAGGACAGCCAGGCCCTGGACGAACTCAAGCGTCTCCGCGCCGTTGTCGACCAGCCGCAGCGGGTCGACCTGACCATTGCCCGCCTCTACGCCAAACAGAAGCATTTCGGCAAGGCCATCGCCATCACCGAGCAGATTCTCGCCCGGGAAAATCTGTCCGAGGCCCGCTTCTTTCTCGCGGTGCTGCACGCCCAGGGCAAAAACTACCGGCAGGCCCTGGACCAGATCCGCCGGATCGGCCGGGAGGCGCCCGAATTTGCCGATGCCCTGAGCCTGGAGGTGCGTATCCTGCGCGAGCAGGACAGGGTGGACGAGGCGGTGCAGCGCATCGAGGAGAACCTCACCGCCACGGACGGGGTGCGCAACCCGGAACTGTACACCATGCTCGCCGGCCTGCACCAGCAGGAGGGACGGGACGAACTGACCCGCAAGGCCCTGCTGCGCGGGCTCGAGGAGTTCCCGGAGGACGAGAACCTGCTCTACGAGTACGGCCTGCTGCTCGAGAACGGCGGGGATCATGCCGGGGCCCTGCAGGTGATGGAGAAGATCATCGAACTCAAGCCCGACCACGCCGCGGCCCTTAATTTCGTCGGCTATAGTTGGGCGGACGACAAGGTCCACCTGGACAAGGCGCTCGACTACATCCAGCGGGCCATCGGACTCAAGCCGGACAACGGCTACATCCGCGACAGCCTGGGCTGGGTCTATTTCCGGCTGGGCCGGATCGATGAGGCCATCAGGGAACTGGAGGCGGCGGTGCGGCTTTCGCCCGACGACCCGGCCATTCTCGAACACCTGGGCGATGTCTACCTGGAAGCCGGGCGGGAGCGGCAGGCCCTGGAGACCTATCGCAAGGCCCTGCGGCTCAAGCCGGAGAACGAGGCTGAGCGACAGCGGATCGAGGAAAAGGTGCGCATCATCGAGAAACAGGGGGGGCAGTGACGGGCCGCCGCTGGCGCACTACCGTTGCGGCCGCGCTGGCCGCGCTGCTGCTCACCCTGGCGGGCTGCGCCACCCGGCTGCCGCCCACCGAGCCGCTCGCCCCGGACGAAGGGCAGGAAGCGGACGCCCTGTTCACCACCTTTGTCACCAACTCCGTGCCGGCCGCCGTCGACGCGGACCTCCGCCTGAACTGGGACTTTCTCGGCCGCAAGGGCGGGGTGGCCGCGGTCCTGCAACTGCAGCGGCCGGCGCTGCTGCGCTTTGCCGCCAACGATCCCCTGGGCAGACCCCTGGTGCTTGCCGTCAGCGACGGCGCCACCTTCACCCTGGTGGACAACCGCCAGGGCCGGGCCTACCGGGGCAGCACCGATTCAAAATTTTGGCACAGCTACGTGCCCGACGCGGTGGCGGCCGAGGATCTGTTCGCCCTGCTGGGCGGCACGGCTCCGGAGGGAACGGGGCGCGTCATTGCTTCGGCGCGGGACAAGGAGGGGACAGGGTTCTGGTACGTGCTGGACGCGCAGGGCGGCGCGACCCGTCACCTCCTGCTCGACCGGAGGAGCGGGACGTTGCGCCGTCACCTGCTGGTGGACGACGGGACCCCGGTGCTGGACGTGGTCTACAGCGGCACTGCTGGCGCGGACCGCGCCGGCTGCCGCTGGCCGCGGGAGTTGCGCGTGACCGGCAGCGCCGTCAGCGGCACCCTGACCGTGCACATCGACACGGTCTACGGCGAAACGCCGTTGCCCGCCGCCACCTTCCACCTGGCGGTGCCGCCGCATTTCACGGTCGAGCCGGTGGAGTGAGCGCGATCAGTTCTGCACCGTGTTGACGATGATCACAAACAGGTTGTCCTCCTTGAAGAACACCTGCTGCAGATCGTAGCTGCGGTTCGGCTCCAGGTCGAGCACCACCCGCACCTTTTCCGGTTTCACGGTTTTCGAGAGACGGATGACCTTGACGTGTTGGCCGTCCGTTTTGATGAGGTTCTGCGCCGAGTCGGCCAGGCGGGTGTCCTTGAAGTCGCAGATGACCCGGGGGATACCCTGTTCGACCCCGTGGACCTCGGGCGGATGGAAGGTGTTGAGTTTGAACAGGACCATCTCCCCCTTGGGCGACTTGCCGTCAAAGGTGACGGATTCGAGTACCGGCCCGGCCGGTGCGGCCGGCGCGGGGGCGGCGGCGGTCCCGGCGGCCGCCTGGGTCTGCGGGGCTGCGGTCCGGGCGGTCGTGTCGTCCGCCGCGGCCTGGGGCGCTTGGGCGGCCGCGGTCCGGTCCGGTTGGTCGCCGGGGGTGGTCGCTGCACCCTGGGCAGCGACCGAAGGTGCCGCCTTGCCGGCGGCCGTGTCGGCCACGGCTGGCTGACCGGTCACTGCCGCCGGGGTGGCGGCTGCGTTGGTGGCGGCTGGGGTCTCCGGCGTGGCCGTGGTCTGCGGCGGCTTGTCCTGCCGTGCCGGGGCGGCGGCCACCGGCTCTGCCGCGGCCTCTTTTTGCTGCGCTGCCGGGGCGCCGTCCGCTGCACCGATGGCCCCGGTGGCGGCGCCCGCCCCGAGTTGTTTGCCCGTGTCGGCAGCCGGAACCGATGGTGCGACCGCTTTGCCGGTGTTGGCTGCCAGCGGGGGTTTCGCCAAACGGGTCGATGGCATGGTCCTGGTGGCGGTCCGTTTCTGCGTCGGGCCGGGTGCGGTGCGGCCGGTCACGGCCGGGGACGCCGGGGTCGCCGCTTTGCCCTTGCCGGTGAGTTCGATGGTCAGGGTCGAGGCCGCAGGGTCGAACCGCTGGTCGAAACTGACCCCGGCCAGGGTGGCCAAATCGAGCACTACCCGTGTTTTCGGGGCCTCGCCGGGGTGCACGCCCACCCGGATGCGCTGGACCAGGGCGCCGTTGACCACCGTGAGCGGGTTGACCCCGGTGCTGTGGGTCATGCCCGCGAAGTCGAGCACAAGGCGCGGTGTTTCACCTTTCATTGTGAACACTTTTGGACTATAGGAGCCGTTCAGATGCAGGACCACCTTTTCCGTGCCCGGCGCGACGGTGCTGAAGCGGAGATCCCTGAGTTCCGGCCTGACCGCGGCCGCGGCCAGGCCGCAGAAGAGGAGCAGGGCAAGGAGCGGGGGGCAGATGCAGGCGAGTGTCGATGTTTTCATGGGCTCTCTGGGGCTCGTGCGAATCTCTCTGGGCTGATGTCCTGGCGGTGACCGCCACCCGCCGCGGCGATCCATGGCCGCGGGTCTTCCCTGCTGAAGCAATATACATGCCAGGATCAGGCGCGTTCCCGGAGCCAGTCGCCAGCCCGGCGGTCGCGGCCCGGTCCCGCCCCGAGACCAGCGCCAACCCCGTCTGCCCGCGCCACCCGGCGAATCACCGCAACTCCCTGCGATACCTGTCCCCCTTCGGCCGCACTCCGGCGTTGCCGTCCCTTCTGCCCACATCGACCATGATCCCAGCTGCCCCACTCGATCTCGAGGCCATCCTGCCCCTGGTGCGCAAACCGGGTCAATATATCGGCGGTGAACTCCACGCCGAGAGCGGCCGGATGACGGCCGAGGACCTCACCTTCTGCCTCGTCTTTCCCGACCTGTACGAGATCGGCATGTCCCACCAGGGGCTGCAGATCCTCTATCACCTGCTCAACGCCCGCGAACGGGTGGTGGCGCACCGCGCCTACGCCCCGGACGTGGACATGGAGGCGGCCCTGCGCCGCGCCGGGCTGCCGCTCTTCTCCCTCGAGGCGCGGGTCAGCCTGGGCAGTTACGACGTGCTCGGCATCACCCTGCCGTACGAGCTCTGCTACACCAACATCCTCACCGTGCTCGACCTGGCGGGACTGCCGCTCCGGGCCGCGGACCGTGACGACGCCCACCCGCTGGTGCTGGGCGGCGGCTCCTGCGCCTTCAACCCCGAGCCGGTGGCCGACTTTTTCGACGCCATCGTGCTCGGTGACGGCGAGGAGGTGATCGTCGAAATCGCCGACCTGCTGCTGGGTGCGAAAAAAGAAGGACTGGCCCGGGCGGCGGTGCTCGACCGGCTGGCCGCGGTCCGGGGCGTCTATGTGCCGGCCCTGTTCGCGCCCCGCTACCGGGACGGCCGGCTCGAGGCGATCGAACCGCTGCGGCCGGACCACGGCTTCGTACAGCGCCGTGTGCTCGCCGAACTGGGGGATGCGCCCCACCTGCGGCGGCCGCTGGTGCCGGTGGTCAAGCCGGTGCACGACCGGCTGGGCGTGGAAATCGCCCGCGGGTGCACCCGCGGCTGCCGTTTCTGCCAGGCCGGGATGCTCTACCGGCCGGTGCGCGAGCGCTCCCTTGACGACATCCTGGAGTTGGCCGAGGCCGGCATCGCCGCCGGCGGCTTCGAGGAACTGGCCCTCCTGTCCCTGTCCACCGGCGATTTTTCCTGCCTGGACCGGCTGATGGTCGAGCTGATGGACCGCTTCAGCAACGAGCACGTGTCCGTGTCCATGCCGTCCATGCGCGTCGGAACTTTGACACCTGAGATCATGGAGCAGATCAAGCGGGTCAGGAAAACCGGCTTCACCGTGGCCCCGGAGGCCGGCACCGACCGGCTGCGCGAGGTGATCAACAAGGGCATCACCGAGGCGGACCTGCTCGCCACCTGCCGGGACGCCTTCGCGCTCGGTTGGAAACTGATCAAGCTTTATTTCATGGTCGGGCTGCCCACCGAGACCGACGAGGACGTGGAGGCGATCGTCGAACTGGCGCGCAAGGCCCGGCAGCAGGCCGGCCAGGGCCGCGGCCGGCCGCCCCAGGTGAATCTCGGCGTGGCCACCTTTGTGCCCAAGCCGCACACGCCCTTCCAGTGGGCCGGCCAACTCAGTCTCGAGGAGTCGAAGCGGCGCATCAACCGCCTCAAACAGCTGCTGCCGGCCAAGGGGTTCAAGCTCAAGTGGCACGACCCGGAGCAGTCCTTTCTCGAGGGCGTGTTCGCCCGCGGTGACCGGCGCCTTGCGCATCTGCTTGAGACCGCCTGGCAACGTGGCGCCCGCTTCGACAGCTGGTCCGAGCACTACAGCCTGGAACGGTGGCAACAGGCCGCCGTGGACTGCGGCATCGACCTGGACAGCTACCTGCGGCCGCGGGGGACGGACGAGGTCCTGCCCTGGGACCACCTCCACTGCGGCGTGGACCGTTCCTTCCTCGAGGCTGAACGGGACCGGGCCCTGGCGCGCGCCTACACCCCGGACTGCCGGGTGCACGGCTGCCAGGGCTGCGGCCTGTGCGATTTCCGCACCGTCCGCCCGCTGGTCCAGCCGGCGCCGCCACCCCGGCCGGTCGCGCCTCCGCCCTATCCAGTCGCCCGGCCGGGAGGCCAGCCGCCGCCGACCTTTGCCTACCGGGTGCACTACCGCCGCACCGGCGACAGCCGTTTCTACGGCCACCTCGAACTGCTCCAGCTGGTGTTCCGCGCCCTCCAGCGCGCCGGCCTGCCGCTCGCCTTTTCGCACGGGTTCAACCCCTCGCCGCAGGTGGGCTTCAGTCAGGCCCTGCCGGTGGGGGTGGAGAGCGAGGTCGAATACTGGGACATGGCCCTCACCCGGCCGCTGCCTGATCCGGCGGCCGCCGTTAGCCGGCTCAACGACCGGCTGCCCGCGACCATTCGGGTGGCCGCGGTGGAGCAGGCGCCGCGCGGCACAGCCGCCTGCTCGCTTCTCACCTACGAGGTGCGCGCATCGGCGCTCTCCCGGGACGAGGTGGAGGAGCGGCTGGCCGCCTTTCTCACCGGCGAGCAGTTCGTGATCGACCGGTTCCGCAAGAACCGGCACAAGGAACTGGACATCCGCCCGCTGGTCGCCCGCCTCGAACGGCGGGACACCACCCTGGTCATGGACCTGCTCTGTCACCAGGGCCAGCCGGGCGTGTCGCCCCGGGAGATCCTCGAACAGGTGCTGGGTCTGACCGGGGAGGAGGCCCTGCTGGCAGCGATTCGCAAGACCGCGGCCCGGGAAATGGCGCAGCCGTCTTGAGTATTTTGCAGATTTACGGTATGAAAAGCGGTTTCCGGCAACGACCCCATGAACGGGCCCCGGCGCGAACCTGGGCCGGCGCCACACAGCACTGCAGGCGAGCCGGGACGCGCCGCTCCCTCGACGGCCATGCCCTGCACCATATGAGAACCAAGGAGAGAACATGAAGAAGATCGTTCTGCGCGATGACGAGATGCCGACCAGGTGGTACAACGTGGTGCCGGATATCCCAGGCGGCCTGCTGCCGCCGCTCGATCCGCAAACCCATCAGCCCATCAGCCCGGAGAAGTTGGCCGCGGTGTTTCCCATGGGCCTTTTGGAGCAGGAGATGAGCCAGGAGCGGTTCATCGACATCCCCCCGGAGGTGCAGGAGGTCTACTCCATCTGGCGGCCCTCACCGCTGGTCCGCGCCACCAAGCTCGAAGAGGCGCTCGGCACCCGGGCCAAGATCTTTTTCAAGAACGAGAGCGTCAGCCCGGTGGGCAGCCACAAGCCCAACTCGGCCGTGGCTCAGGCCTATTACAACATGCGCGAGGGCGTCAAACGGCTGACCACCGAAACCGGCGCCGGCCAGTGGGGCTCGGCCCTGGCGCTGGCCACCTCCAAGTTCGGCCTGGAGTGCAAGGTGTTCATGGTCCGGGTCTCCTATGACCAGAAACCCTACCGCAAGTTCATCATGCAGGCCTATGGCGGCGAGGTGGTCGCCAGCCCGAGCCAGGACACCAGGACCGGCCGGGCCCTGCTGGCCGAGTTTCCGGACACCCCCGGATCGCTCGGGATGGCCATTTCCGAGGCCCTCGAGGACGCCAGCAGCCGCGACGATACCAACTACGCCCTGGGCTCGGTGCTCAACCACGTGGTCCTGCACCAGACCATCGTCGGCCTGGAGGCCAAGAAGCAACTGGAGATCGCCGGCGAGTTCCCGGACGTGGTCATCGGCTGCTGCGGCGGCGGCTCCAACTTCGCCGGCCTGGTGGCGCCGTTCGTGCCCGACTACCTCGAAGGCAAAAAGATCGAGTTCCACGGTTACGAGCCGGCCTCCTGCCCGACCATGACCGCCGGCAAACTCGCCTACGACTCCGGCGACGTGGCCATGATGACGCCGCTCTTGTACATGTACACCCTCGGCCACGACTTCGTGCCCCCGGGCATCCACGCCGGCGGCCTGCGCTACCACGGCATGGCGCCCATCGTCTCCGCCCTGGTGCGCGAGGGCATCGTCCAGCCCAAGGCGGTGCACCAGATGGAGTGCTTCGAGGCGGGCATCCTCTTTGCCCGCACCGAGGGCATCATCCCGGCGCCCGAGAGCAACCACGCCATCCGCGGGGCGATCATCGAGGCCATGAAGGATCCCAAGGAGGAGAAGACCATCCTGTTCAACCTCTCCGGCACCGGCGTGATCGACATGCCCTCCTACGACAACTACCTGACCGGCAAGCTGAGCGACTACGCCTTCCCCAGGGAGGCGATCGAAAAATCGCTGGCCCACCTGCCCAAGATCGGCTGAGCCCTTGTCCGTCCGGACCACAAAACCCGGAGCCCGCCTGCGCGCGGGGCTCCGGGTTTTCTGTTTTTTCCTGCTGCTGCCGGCCGCCGGCCGGGGCGCACTGGCGGACTGCCGGCTGCTGGCCGATATCGCGCCGGCCGGGGCCTACGGCCTGGCCGACGGGGCGGGCCAGCCAGCGCACGGGTGCCGGCTGGACCAGCCGATGGTGCCGGCCAGCATCATCAAGATCGCCACCGTGGCCGCCGCCCTGCGCCTCCTCGGCCCGGAGTACCGCTTCCCGACCGAATTCCACCTCGATGCCCGGCACAACCTGTACATCAAGGGGTTCGGCGACCCGACCCTGACCTCGGAGGCGGTCGCGGCCATGGCCGTGCGCCTGCGCGAGCAGGGTCTTGCGCGGGTGGAGACGCTGTTCATCGACGGTTCCGCCTTCGCGCTGAGCGGCCTGACGCCCGGCCAGGAGGGGAGCGACAACCCCTACGACGCGCCGGTCGGGCCGCTTTCGGTCAATTTCAACGCCGTGCCGCTCGAACGGCATCCATCCGGGCGGATCACCCCGGGCGAGGCGCAGACGCCCATGGTGCCGATCATGCTGGAGATGGGCCGCTCCCGGCCGGTCGGTCGGCACCGGCTCAATGTCTGCGCCGGCGGCTGCGATCCGGCAACGCGGGTGGCCCGCTACAGCGGCGAGCTGTTCCGCGCCCAGTTGGAGGCCGCCGGCGTGCCGGTGGCCGGTCTCGGCGGCCTGCGCCCCACACCGGCCGGGGCGCGGCTGGTCGCCACCCTGCAGAGCGACCAGACCCTCACCGCGATGAGCCGCTCCCTGCTCCACTACTCCACCAACTTCACCGCCAACCTGGTGTTCCTGGCCTGCGGGGCCCAGCGCTTCGGCTACCCCGCCACCTGGGACAAGGCGCGCCGGGCCGTGCGTGAGGCCCTCGGCAGCCAGCTGGGTGCGGCCGCGGAAGCGATCGTCCAGGTGGACGGTGCCGGCCTGTCTCGCGACAACCGGGTGACCGCCCGGGCCATGCTCCGCCTGCTCGAGGTGTTCCGACCGCACCGGGATCTGCTGCCCCGGGACCGGCATGGCTGGATCAAGACCGGTACCCTCACCGGTGTCGCCAACGGCGCCGGCTATCTCGCCGACGGCCGTGCCTGCGTCCTCCTTCTCGACCAGCCGGCCAGCCGCCGGGCCCTGCTCCTCGACCGGCTCGGCCGTCTGCCGTCCGCCACCGGTCCGTCCGTGCCCCGCGACTCCTGAACCCCACCGTTGCCCCGACCCCGGGGAAAATCCGTTTCCGCCGGGTCCGGGTGGATGGACAATTCGCCGGACGCGCTTATAGTGTGCGCACTGTCGGCCTCAGGCTGATTCCCCATTCACACGAGCAAGAAGAGCGCTATGGAGTATTACGAGGTGCTCGGCGTGGCGAAAACGGCCACCGCCGACGAGATCAAGAAGGCGTACCGCAAGCTGGCCCTCAAGTACCACCCGGACAAGAACCCCGGGGACAAGGCGGCGGAGGAAAAGTTCAAGGAGATCAGCGAGGCCTACGCGGTGCTCTCGGATGCGGAGAAACGCAAGCAGTACGACACCTTCGGCTCCACCGGGTTCCGCCAGCGCTATTCCCAGGAAGACATCTTCCGCAACTTCGACCTCAACGACATCCTCCGCCAGTTCGGTTTCGGCGGCGGTTTCCGCGGTACGGGCGGCTTTCACACCGGCGGCTTCCGCACGGCCGGCGGTGGTTCGCCCTTCGAGGGGATGTTCGGGCAGACCATGCGCGGCGGCGGCTGCGGCGGCGGTTGCGGACCGCAGCCGGTGAAAGGCGGCGATCTGACCTACGAACTGACCGTCACCCTGGAGGATGTGCTGCACGGGGCCGAGAAGACCATCAGCCTGCGCCAGAACGGCCGCAGCCAGAACGTCTCGGTCAAGGTGCCCAAGGGGATCGAGGACGGCAAGCGGCTGCGCCTGCCCGGCAAGGGCGGGCCATCGTCGTCGGGCGGGCCGCCCGGGGACCTCTACCTGAAGGTGCATGTGGCTGATCACCCGGTGTTCCAGCGGGCCGAGGACGACCTGGTGGTGGAGCAGCGCATCCCGTTCAGCGAGGCCTGCTTCGGCACGAGCATCGAGGTGGCCACCCTGGACGGCAAGAAATTCAACGTCCGGGTGCCGCCGGGCGTGCAGCAGGACGCCAAGCTGCGCATCAAGGGCCATGGCCTGCCCGCGGGTCCCATCGGTCACCGGGGCGACCTCCTGGTGAAGATCGCCGTCCAGGTGCCCAAGTCGCTGACCCCGGAGCAAGAGGAGGCGGTGCGCTCGCTGGCCGCGGTTGCCCTGTAGGAAACCGGCGCCGGCCTGCGGCGGCGGGTTGTGGACGAAAAAAAACGGGTGAGCGTGCCTGACGGCTCGGCTCACCCGTTTTTTTTGGGGGGAAGGGCAGGGGGATCAGCAGCCTTCCAGTTTCTTGCGGGCCTTGCCGGCGGCCTTTTCCGCGGCGCCGGCAGCCTCGGCCGCGGCCTCGACCGTCTTCTCGGCAGCCTGGCCGGTGGTTTCGGCCGCTTTCTCGACGGCCTGGGTGGTGGCTTCGGCGGCCTTCTTCGCGGCCTCCGAGGTGGCTTCGGCAGCCTGGTCCGCTGCTTTCCCGACCGCCTCGGTGGTGGCCCTGGCCGCCTCTTTGGCCTGCTCGACCGGCTGCTGCACGGCCTGGGCCGCTTCCTTGCCGACCTGCTCCTGGGCGGTGGGCGCCGTACTCTTGGTCTCCTTCTTGTCCTCGGAGCAGCCGATCAGGGCGGCGCAGAGGCAGGCGGCGAAGAGCGGCAGGGTGAGTTTTTTGATACGGTTCATGGTGGTTCCTCCTGTTGTTACGAGAGTTCCTTGATGGAAGTGCCCAGACGCCTGATCCCCTCGACAATGGTCGGCTCATCCGAGCAGGAGAAGTTCAGGCGCAGGGTGTTGCTGTCCTTGCGGTCCACGTAGAAGGGGGTGCCGGGCACAAAGGCCACCTTCTTCCTGATGGCCGCATCGAACAGGGCCATGGACGACATGCCCTCGGGCAGGGTCACCCAGAGGAACATGCCGCCTTCCGGGTCGGTGCACTGCACACCGGCCGGGAAATGGTCCCGGATGGCCGCGATCATCGCCTCCTTCTGCCGGCCGTAGGCGCGGATGATGGTGGCGATGTGGGCGTCCAGGTCGTTGTCGGTGAGGAAGCGGTGCAGGATGCGCTGGGCCAGCGCATTGGTGTGCAGGTCCGCCGCCTGCTTGGCGATCACCAGTTTGTCCATGATCGGCGGCGGCGCCACCAGCCAGCCGATGCGCAGCGACGGGGCCACGGTCTTGGAGAACGAGCCGAGCAGCACGGTCTGCGCCGGCAGGAGGCGCTTGAACGAGAGCCGCCGGCTGCCGGTGAAGCGCAGGTCGCCGTAGGGGTCGTCCTGGATGATCAGGCAGCCGGTGCCGCGCACCAGCTCGGCCACGGCCCGCCGGTTGTCGTCGCTGTAGCTGATGCCGCAGGGGTTCTGAAAGTTGGTCACGGTGTAGAGCAGCTTGGGGCGGCGCTCCTCCATGACCCGGGTGAGTGCGCCGATGTCCATGCCGCCCTCGGCCACGGGTACCGGGTGAAAGCGCGGTCGGTACAGGGCAAAGGCCTGGATGGCGCCCAGGTAGCCGGGCTCCTCGATGACCAGGTCGTCGCCCTCGTTGAGAAAGGTCTTGCCGAGCAGGTCCAGGCCCTGCTGCGAGCCGGTGGTGATGAGGATGTCCTCGATCGGGATGTCCAGCCCCTCCTTCTGTCGGTAGCGGTCGGCGATCCACTGGCGCAGGCCGGGGAAGCCCTCGGTGTTGGCGTACTGGAGGGCGTCCGCGCCCGCCTCGGCGAACACGTCGTGGGAGGCCTGCTGCAGCCCCTGGACCGGGAAGTAGAGCCGGTTGGGCAGGCCGCCGGCAAAGCTGATGATCGACGCGTCGATGGTGACCTTGAGGATCTCGCGGATAAAGGACCGGGGCACGTCGGTGATGCGGTCGGCAAAGGCGTTTTCCATGGTGTTCTCTCAGATCCCGGCCGGGACCGGGGCCGTGCAGGTTGAACGAGGCGAAGAAAGGCCGGACGCCTGCGGGAGGTGGGGTCTTTCAGGAAAGGAACGGGGGCGGGCGGTGTCGTTGGGCACAACAGGTGCGCTTGGCCGGTCAATGCGAGCCGGGCAGGGCGGCCGAGGTCGTGGCCGCCCCGCCCGGTGCGAAGACCTCAATACTTGGCGTCCGCGTAGGCCAGCCAGCCGCCGGCGCCGATCAGCCGTTTGTCAAAGGGGTTGAGGGTGAAGCGGCAGGTGACGGTTTCGCCGGTGCCGCCCGTGGCGGTCAGCTGCTCGGCGTCCAGGTCCACGGCCACCGTCACCGGGCCGCTCAGGGCGAACAGCCGGTCGATGTCCGCCCTGCTCAGTTCCACCGCCAGGATGCCGCAGTTGAACATGTTCTGGCGGAAGATGCGGGCAAAGCTCTCGCCGATGACCACGTTGATGTCGTTGACCTCGAGCGCCCAGACCGCGTGCTCGCGCGAGGAGCCGCAGCCGAAGTTGGCGCGGGTGACGAGCACCCGGGCCGCCTGCATCTCGGCCGAGTGCGGGTCGAACTCGCTTCCCTCCAGGCGCAGGTCTTCGAGCAGGTGCGGGGCGAGCGCCTTCTTGCTGATCTCGGTGAGGTACTTGGCCGGGATGATCTCGTCGGTGTTGATGTCGTTTCTGTCGATGAAGGCCGCGGGGCCGCCGAACTGTTTCATATCGGGTTCCTTTGTCGGTGTGGTTCAGGGTCAGGCCATGAAGCGGCGCGGGTCGGTGATCGCGCCGGTGATCGCGGCGGCGGCGGCGCTGGCCGGGCTCATCAGGTGGACCATGCCGCCCTTGCCCATGCGGCCGTTGAAGTTGCGGTTGGTGGTCGAGGCGCAGACCTCGCCGTCGGCGAGCACGCCGCTGCTCATGCCCAGGCAGGCGCCGCAGGTGGGGTTCATGATGCAGAAGCCGCTGTCCATGAAGATCCGGATCAGCCCCTCGTCGAGGGCCTGCGAGTAGACGGCCGGGGTGGCCGGCACGAGGATGCCGCGCACGCTGTTGGCGATGGTCCGGCCGCGGAGGATGGCGGCGGCCTCGCGCAGGTCTTCGATGCGGCCGTTGGTGCAGGAGCCGATGTACACCTGGTCCACCGGGCTGCCCTCCATCTCGGTGATGTCCTTGACGTTGTCCGGCTTGTACCCGAAGGTCACCTGGGGCGTCAGGCTGGTCACGTCCACGGTGAGCACGCGCTCGTAGTGCGCGTCGGCGTCCGAGCGCCAGCGGGCGAAGGATTCGGCCGCCTGGGCGGGGCTCGCGTAGTCGTCCTTGATGAACGGCCACAGGTACTCGGCGGTGACCAGGTCGGGCTGGCACACGCCGGAGGTGGCGCCGGCCTCCACCGCCATGTTGCAGAGCGTCATGCGCGAGGCCATGTTCATGGCGTCGACCACCGGGCCGGTGAACTCGATCACCATGTCGGTGCCGCCGCCCATGGTCAGCTGCTTGATGATGGTGAGGATCACGTCCTTGGCGAACACGCCCCGGGGCAGGGTGCCGGTCACTTCGATCTTGATCGACTTGGGCGTGCGGAAGGCGCAGACGCCCTTGTAGATGGCCACTTCCAGGTCGGTGGTGCCCACGCCGGCGGCAAAGGCGCCGAAGGCCCCGTGGGTGCAGGTGTGCGAGTCGCCCATGATCACCGTGTTGCCCGGGCGGATGAAGCCCTTTTCCGGGAACAGGGCGTGGCAGACGCCGTTGCGGCCGATGTCGAAGAAATCACGGATGTTGTGGCGCCGCGCCCATTCGCGCATGATCTTGGCCTGGGCCGCGGTCTTGGAGTCCTTGGGCGGGGTCACGTGGTCGATCACCGCCTTGATTCGCGAGGGGTCGCAGACCCGGTCCATGCCCTTGTCCATCAGGTCCATGATGGCGATGGGCGTGGTGATTTCGTGGCACATGATGACGTCGATGTCGAGCACCATGTTGCCCGGCGTGGGGGTGTCGCGCAGGTGGGCGGCAAAGATCTTCTCGGTGATGGTCTGTCCCATTGATGCAGCTCCAGAGTGGGGAAGGGAAGGGGCGTGCGGGTTTCCGGCGCGCCGGCCGGCCGCGAATGTTCTTGAAATCTGGAATAATTACACCCGGCGGCGGGGTTCGTCAATTTTTTCCTCGCCGCCGCCGGACCCGGGGTGGCGCGGGAACGCCTGTACATTGTCGGATTGATTGCGTATACTGAATCGGTCTTTTTGGCCTCCACCGGCGACTTCGCCTCGCCGCCTTCGCCCCCTCTGCTCCCGGTCACGAACGCATGTTCCGATATGTAATCCCGCCTGCCGTTGCCCTGACAGTGTGCGCCATCTTCCTGCTGGCGCGCCCCGCCCTCGCCGCCCACGGGGTAAGCATCGACGGCACCCTCAAGTATCCGGCGGAGTTCAGCCGCTTCGCCTACGTCGACCCGGCGGCCCGCCAGGGCGGCAGCCTGACCCTGCACGACCTGGGCAGTTTCGACAAGATGAACCCCTTCACCCTCAAGGGCAACGGGCCGGCCGGGCTGACCCGCTACGTGTTCGAGACCCTGGCCGTGCCCAGCCTGGACGAACCCTTTGCCGAGTACGGGCTGATCGCCGAGGATATTGCGCTCGCCCCGGACCGCAAGTCGGTGACCTTCACCCTCAACCCCAAGGCGCGCTTCTCCGACGGCACCCCAATCACCGCCGAGGATGTCCAATTCTCCCTGGAGACCCTGAAGAGCGACCAGGCCCACCCGTTCTACCAGATCTACTTTCGGGATATCGACGGTGCCGACATTCTCGGCGAGCGGCAGATCCGCTTCCGTTTCGCCCGGACGAACCGGGAACTGCACATGATCGCCACCCAGCTGCCGGTGCTCAGCCGGAAGTTTTACACGCAGCACCCCTTCAACCCGGCGGGCGGCGACGGGGCCATGACCGTGCCGGTGGGCTCCGGTCCCTACACGGTGAGCTCGGTGGTGCCCGGCAAGTCGATCACCTACACGAGAAATCCCGCCTACTGGGCGGCCGATCACCCGACCCGGCGGCACCAGTTCAATTTCGACACGATCACCTTCAAATACTTCAAGGATCCGGTGGTCAGCCTCGAGGCCTTCAAGGCGGGCGAGTTCGATTTCATGATGGTGCACATCGCCAAGCAGTGGCAGCGGGACCTGACCGGCCGGCGCTTCGATGCGGGTGAACTGGTCAAAAAGACCTTTCCGCACCACAACAACGCCGGCATGCAGGCCTTTGTGTTCAACACCCGGCGGCCGCTCTTCCAGGATCCGCTGGTGCGCCGGGCGCTGGGCCTGGCCTTTGACTTCGAGTGGACCAACCGGACCCTGTTCTTCTCCCAGTACACTCGCAACAACTCGTTCTTTGCCAACTCGGACTACGCCGCCGGCGGTCTGCCGGACGCGGCCGAACTGCGCCTGCTCGAGCCCCTGCGCGACCAGGTGCCGGCCGAGGTGTTCACCCGGCCGCTGGTGCCGCCGTCCACCGAGCCGCCCAACAGCCTGCGCGCCAACATGCTCGAGGCGAAAACCCTGCTCGAAGAGGCCGGCTGGACGGTGCGGGACGGGGTGCTCACCAATGGTGCCGGCGACACCTTCCGTTTCGACATCCTGCTGGTGGACTCCTCGTTCCAGCGGGTGATCGCGCCCTACGCCGCCAACCTGCGCAAGCTCGGCATCGCCGTGGATTACCGGACCATCGACCCGGCCCTGTACGCGGACCGGGTCCGGGACTTCGATTTCGACATGGTGGTCACCTCGTTTGGCCAGTCGCAGTCGCCGGGCAACGAGCAGCGGGATTACTGGACCAGCCAGGCGGCGGACCGCAAGGGCTCGCGGAACCTGGCCGGCATCCGCAGCCCGGCGGTGGACGCCCTGGTGGACGCGGTCATATATGCCGACACCCAGGCGCAGCTGACCACCGCCTGCCGGGCGCTGGACAGGGTGTTGTGGCATGGTTATTATCTGGTGCCGAACTGGTACCTGGCGAACCACCGCCTGGCCTTCACCTCCCGATTGCGGTACCCGCAGACGTTGCCGCTCTACTACAGTCACGAACAATGGCTCGACACCTGGTGGCTGGCAAAACCATGAGGGCCAGCCACCGTCTTCCGTTCCCCGCGACCGCCTTCCGGAGTCTTCTTCAGCCAGACGCATGAGCGAAACGACCGAAAAAAGCAGCAAGGACCAGCAGTGGATCTACCTCACCGGCAAGGAGATCTACCAGTTCTTCAGCCGCGTCAAGGGACGACTGCAGGGCATCCAGGTCTACGCCCTGGTGGGCAAGAGCGGCACCGGCAAAAGCTTCCGCGCCAAGCTTTTGGCCGAGAAGATCGGGGTGCCCTACATCATCGATGACGGTCTGCTGATCGACGACACCACCATCCTCGCCGGCCGTTCGGCCAAGCAGGAGAAGAACTACATCAGCGCCATCAAGACCGCCCTGTTCACCGATCCCGAGCACCGCAAGAGCGTGGTGCAGATGATCCAGGCCAAAAAGATCAAGAAGATCCTCTTGATCGGCACCTCGGAGAAGATGGTCACCAAGCTGGCGGAGACCCTGGAGCTGCCGCCCATCAGCCAGATCATCAGGATCGAGGAGATCGCCAGCCAGCGGGACATCGAAAATGCCATCAAGTCGCGGTTCGAGGAGGGCAAGCATGTCATCCCGGTGCCGGCCATCGAGGTGAAACGCGATTACGCCCAGATCCTGTCCGACTCGATCCGCATCTTCTTCAAGGGCGGCAAGGACAAGGACGGCGTGCGCCGCTCCCGCTTCTTCGAGAAATCGGTGGTCCAGCCTGATTTCCACGAGAAGAACAAGGGGGGCAGCGTGTCCATCTCCGAGGCCGCCCTGACCCAGATGATCCTGCACTGCATCGACGAGTACGACGCCGAAGTGCTGGTGCGCAAGATCAAGGTCAAGATGGGCCGCTCCGGCTACGGCATCGAACTGTTCATCGACGTGCCCTACGGCCGGACCCTGACCGGCGAACTGCACGAGCTGCGCTCCTACATCCAGAACAACATCCAGAAATACACGGGCATCATCATCGACAACCTGGAGTTGTCCATCGACAACATCGTGCAGCGAAAAAAAGAGAAAAAGAAAAAGAACCAGGCCTGAAGCAGTCACTTTTCCCGCCGCCCGTTGACCGCTTTCGCCGGGGAACGCGCCCTCCTGCCGGCGCTGCCGTTTTCCGATTTTATCACTTGACGCCGTGTCAACGATCTTGTTATAACTTCCGCGTTTTGAGTGGTTTTTTTCGGAAGTGGCTGCAGTAAATGTTCTTGCCGGATTGGTTTCAGGGAGTCTGAACGGGCCTCTAGAGCGCATCCAAGGCAGATTTCAGGCCGTGGGTACGAAATACCCTCCCCCGACACTTCCTCCTGTCGTCCGGCAGGACTCCAGCGGTTCTCCTTACTTCTGTCCATTTTCCAGATCACTCGCTCCAGGCGCTCCGGCGCAGGACCGTCCGCTGACGGTGCTGCCCCGGGACCCCCCGGCGGATCGGCAGGCAGTCCAGGCCGATCCTGCGGGGGATCGCTTCGTCCGCGGTCAGGCCTGGTGCCCTCTTACCAACCATGCCCCATGGTCATCCCGAAAAGAGTCCACTCGATACCGTTTCTGACTATTAACTTGACGCGCAGTTTGCAGGTTTGTTATATCGCCATCATTTCGCAAGAATTTTCACGGTATGCAGGCGGTGCCGGCATTTCGGCTGGACCGGCGGATCCGTGGCGGCTCTAGAGACCGCGCCGGCTCATCCGGCCGACGCGGGAGGATTACCGCTGCACGGTTTCCCGTTTGCCACGCCATCAAATACAGGCCTTTCTGGCATGCCAGGAATGTCATCGTCGACAGGGGTAGCACAACATTCATTTATCAGGAGGGTCCCGGTTTCGGTCGGGTTCTCCGCAAAAGGATGCGTCTATGAAGATTCATGAGTATCAGGCCAAGGAACTATTCCGAAAATTCAATGTCCCCACCCCCAAGGGAAAACTCGCCCATACCTCCGATGAAGTAGCGAAGATCGCCGAGGAATTCGGCTATCCGGTGGTTGTCAAGGCCCAGGTGCATGCAGGCGGCCGCGGCAAGGGTGGCGGCGTCAAGCTGGCCAAGACCAAGGCTGACGTCAAGCCTGTCGCCGATTCCATCATCGGCATGACCCTGGTGACCAAGCAGACCGGCGCCCAGGGCAAGAAGGTCCGCAAGGTGCTGGTGGAAGAAGGCCTGAACATCAAGAAAGAGCTGTACCTCTCCGTTATCCCCGACCGCGAGACCGCCACCGTGGCCATCGTCTGCTCCCAGGACGGCGGCATGGATATCGAGGAAGTGGCCGCCAAGACGCCCGAGCGCATCATCACCGTGAATGTCAGCCCGATCACCGGCTTCCAGCCGTTCCACGCCCGCAAGATCTGCTTCGGCCTGGAGATTGAGAAGGACCTGCAGAAGAAGATGTCCGCCCTGGTCAAAAACCTCTATGAACTGTTTGTCGCCTACGACTGTTCCATGGTCGAGATCAACCCGCTGATCATCACCGCCGAGGGCGACATCCTCGCCCTGGATGCCAAGATGGACGTCGACGGCAACGCCATGTACCGTCATCCCGATGTCAAGGAAATGCGGGACATCGAGGAAGAGGATCCGGTCGAGGCCGAGGCCTCCAAGTTCGGCCTGAACTACATCAACCTGGACGGCAACGTCGGCAACATCGTCAACGGCGCCGGCCTGGCCATGGCCACCATGGATATCGTCAAGATGGCGGGCGCTTCCCCGGCCAACTTCCTCGACGTCGGCGGCGGTGCCAATGCCGAGGCCATCGAGAACGGTTTCCGCCTCATCATGAAGGATCCCAAGGTCAAGGGTATCCTGATCAACGTCTTCGGCGGTATCCTCCGCTGTGATATTCTCGCCCAGGGTGTCGTCCAGGCGGCCAATAAACTGAAACTCAGCGTGCCCGTTGTCATCCGCATGGAAGGGACCAACGTTGAGGAGGGCCGGAAGATCCTCGCCGAGTCCGGTCTCGATCTGATCAACGCCAAGGACCTGGCTGACGCAGCCGAGAAAGTGGCCAAGATCGCTGCCTGAGGGACGGAATGCGCGCCGGTTGACGGTCCGGTTTCGCCCGCAAGCGGACCCCCGTACGCAGGCAGCACCTCTTCCCGACCGTTCCCGGAACCATTGCAAAGACTCGGTTTTCAGAGGAAAAACTCACACCCATAGAGGAAGACAATGAGCATTTTCGTTAATAAAAATACTCGGTTAGTAGTGCAAGGCATCACCGGCCAGGAAGGCCAGTTCCACACCCGCTCCTGCATCGCCTACGGCACCAACGTAGTCGCCGGCGTGACCCCCGGCAAGGGCGGTCAGAAGATGGACGACGTGCCGATTTTCAACTCCGTGCAGGACGCCCGGGAAAAAACCGGCTGCAACGCCTCCATGATCCTGGTGCCGCCGCCGTTCGCCGCCGACGCCATCATGGAAGCCGCCGACGCCGGCATCGAGCTGGTGGTCTGCATCACCGAGGGTATCCCGGTGCTCGACATGATGAAGGTCAAGAACTATCTCGCCACCAAGGCCACCCGGCTCATCGGGCCCAACTGCCCCGGCATCATCACCCCCGGTGAGTGCAAGATCGGCATCATGCCCGGACCGATGCACACCCCCGGCGGCCCCTGGGGCGTTGTGTCCCGCTCCGGGACGCTCACCTACGAGGCCGTCAACCAGCTCGGCCGTTTCGGCTTCGGCCAGACCACGGTCATCGGTATCGGCGGTGACCCGATCAACGGCACCAACTTCATCGACTGCCTCGAGGGCTTTGCCGCTGATCCGGAAACCAAGGCCGTGATCATGATCGGTGAGATCGGCGGCCACGCCGAGGAAGACGCCTGCGAGTGGATCAAGGCGAACATGAAGGACAAACCGGTGGTCGGTTTCATCGCCGGCCTGACCGCTCCTCCCGGCCGCCGCATGGGTCATGCCGGCGCCATCGTCAGCGGCGGCAAGGGGACCGCCGAGGCCAAGATCGAGGCCATGAAGGCCAGCGGCGTCCATCACTGCCAGAACCTCGGCAGGATGGGCGAACTGTGCAAAGAGGTCTACAAAGGCTGATTGGGATGACGCAGGTGCCGTTGCGGCGGGCAACCTTCCGCAACGGTACCTGTCCTTATCATTGAGCACGGAATTTTCACCAAATTCTGCAGCAAGGAGACAGCATGAGTACAAAGGAAAAATTGGAGCAGTTGAAGCAGAAGCGGGCAAAGGCCCTTCTGGGCGGGGGTCAGGACAAGATCGACAAGATCCACGAGAAAGGCAAAAAAACCGCCCGCGAGCGCATTCAGGCCCTGCTCGACCCCGGCACCTTTGAAGAGTACGATGCCTTCAAGCTGCATCGCTGCTACAATTTCGGCATGGAGAAGATCAAGTTCCTCGGCGACGGTATCGTCACCGGCTACGGCCGGCTGGCCGGCCGGCCGATCTACGTGTACGCGCAGGACTTTTCCGTTCTCGCCGGTTCGCTGTCCCAGACCCTGGCCGAGAAGATCTGCAAGGTCATGGACCTTGGCGTACGCATGGGCGTTCCGGTCATCGGCCTGAACGACTCCGGCGGCGCCCGTATCCAGGAGGGTATCGAGGCCCTGTGCGGCTATACGGAGATCTTCACCCGCAACGTCCTCACCTCGGGTGTTGTCCCGCAGATCTCCGGTATCTTCGGACCCTGCGCCGGTGGCGCCGTGTACTCCCCGGCCCTGACCGACTTCATCATCATGGTCAAGATCCAGTCCTACATGTTCCTCACCGGCCCCAAGGTCGTCAAGACCGTGTGCCACGAGGACGTCACCACCGAGCAACTGGGTGGTGCGGTCATGCACAACACCAAGAGCGGCGTGGCCGACTATGCGGCTGACAACGAGGACGACGCCATCCAGTACATCAAGGATCTGATGTCCTACCTGCCGCAGAACAACATGGAGAATCCGCCGGAGGCTCCCTGCGACGATCCCATTACCCGGAAATCGGCACTGCTCAACGACATCATTCCGGACAACCCCAACGCGGCCTATGACATGAAGAAGGTTATCACCGAAACGGTGGATAACGGCATCTTCTTCGAGATCAAAAAGACCTTCGCCCCGAACATCGTCGTCGGTTTTGCCCGCTACAACGGCAAGGCGGTGGGCATTGTCGCCAACCAGCCGTCCTACTACGCCGGCGTGCTCGACATCGACTCGTCCATCAAGGGCGCCCGCTTCGTTCGCTTCTGCGACTGCTTCAACATCCCGATCATCACCTTCGTTGACGTTCCCGGCTTCCTCCCCGGCACCAACCAGGAGTTCGGCGGCGTTATCCGCAACGGCGCCAAGCTGATGTATGCCTATGCCGAGGCCACTGTACCGAAAATCACGATCATCACCCGCAAGGCCTACGGCGGCGCCTATTGTGTTATGTCGTCCAAGCACCTGCGCTGCGACATCAACTACTCCTGGCCCACCGGCGAGATCGCGGTCATGGGCTCCAAGGGTGCGGTCGAGGTTCTCTACGCCAAGGGCGCCAAGTCGGCCGACGATCCCAAGGCCTTCCTCGCTGAGAAGGAACTGGAGTACAATACCCAGTTCTCCAACCCGTACTGCGCTGCCGAGCGCGGCTACATTGACGATGTCATCGAGCCTGCCGAAACGCGTTTCCGCATCATCAACGCCCTGGAAGGCATCCAGGGGAAACGCGACACCATCCCGATGAAGAAGCACGGCAATATCCCGCTGTAAGCACTTTCCTGCAAAGGCGAAGGCGCGCGGGACGCCTGGCCAAAAGACTCAGAGGATGACACTATGGCAGACAAGAAGAAGAAAATGGCCGCCGCACTGGCAGGCGTGAACGCCTACATGCTGCAGGAAGAAGAGGCAGCCTACCAGGCGCAGCTCGCCGCCCAGGCCGCAGCCAGGGCAGCGGTTGCCGTGCCCCCCCTGTGGGCCCTTGCCGGCCGCCAGGATATCATGACCTACCGCAGAATGGTTCAGCTGAAGGCTTTCTAACGCTATTCCAGAAAAGACGTTCAACGACAACGTACCACAGGAGAAACTGACAATGAGCGACCAAGTGAAAATGACCGCCATGAACTATGCCCCCGACCGGCCCAAAGCAGAGAACCCGGTCAAGGTGATGGACCTCAGCTTCCGGGACGGACACCAGTCCCTGTTTGCCACCCGCGGCCGCACCGAGGACATGATCCCGGTGGCCGAGATGATGGACGAGATCGGCTTCTGGGCCCTCGAGACCTGGGGCGGCGCCACCTTCGACACCATGCACCGTTTCCTCAACGAGGATCCGTGGGAGCGCCTGCGCACCCTGAAGCGCTACATCAAGAAGACCCCGTTCTCCATGCTGCTCCGCGCCCAGAACCTGGTCGGGTACCGCAACTACGCCGACGACACCGCACTGGCCTTTGTCGAGCGTGCCGCCGAGAACGGTATGGACATCTTCCGCACCTTCGACGCCCTCAACGACTACCGGAACTTCGAGACCGTGGTCAAGGGCATCAAGAAGGCCGGCAAGCACTTCCAGGGCTGCATCTGCTACTCCCTGACCGAGCCGCGCCTGGGCGGGGACGTGTATGACCTGAAGTACTACGTGGACCGCGCCAAGGCCCTGGACGATATGGGTGCCGACTCCATCTGCATCAAGGACATGGCCGGCCTGATCGCTCCCTACGATGCCTATGCCATCGTCAAGGCCATCAAGGAAGTGAGCAAGACCCCGGTTCATCTGCACAGCCACTTCACCTCCGGCATGGCCTCCATGAGCCATCTGAAGGCCATCGAGGCCGGTGTTGACATCATCGACACCTGTATGACCCCGTACGCCTTCCGCACCGCCCATCCGGCCATCGAGCCGCTGGTCATGGCCCTGCTCGGCACCAACCGCGACACCGGCTTCGACATCAAGAAGCTGGCCAAGATCAACGAGGTGCTCGAGAAGGAAGTCATGCCGAAGTACAAGCACCTGATGGACGACTCCAAGGTCTCCACCATCGACATCAACGTGCTCCTGCACCAGACCCCGGGCGGCATGCTGTCCAACCTGGTCAACCAGCTGCGCGAGATGGACGCTCTCGACAAGATCGATCAGGTCTACAAGGAGCTGCCGAAAGTCCGCAAGGATCTCGGCCAGATCCCGCTGGTCACCCCGACCAGCCAGATCGTTGGCATTCAGACCGTGAACAACGTCCTCTTCGATACCCCGGAAGAGCGCTACAAAATGATCACCGCCCAGGTCAAGGATCTGTGCTATGGTCTGTACGGCAAGACCGCGGTACCGATCAACCCCGAGGTGCAGAAGAAGGCCCTGAAGGGATATGCTCGTGGCGAGGAGCCGATCACCTGCCGTCCGGCAGAGGTCATCGAGCCCGAACTGGAGAAGGCCAAGGCCGAAATCGGCGAGCTGGCCAAGGACCTGGACGATCTGGTGCTGTACGCCCTGTATCCGGTCACCGGCAAGAAGTTCCTCGAGTGGAAGTACGGCGTCACCCCGGCACCGCCCGAGGTCAAGCCGCTCACCCTGGACGAGGTCAAGAAACGCGATGAACTCATTGCCAAGGCCAAGGCCGGCAAGCTCATCGAGCCCAAGGCCGAAGCCCCGGCCAAGACCGAGAACGTCCGCACCTTCAACGTCTTCGTTGACGGTGAGTACTTCAACGTCGAGGTCGACCCGACCGGCGACTTCCAGCCGATGGTCGCTGCTGCTCCGCGCGCAGCCGCCCCGGCCGCCGCTCCCAAGGCTGCCGCAGCCCCGGCTGCAGCACCCAAGGCCGCCGCCCCGGCCGCCGCAGCCCCGAAGGCTGCCGCCGCCCCGGCCGCCGTCGAAGGTGGCACGCCGCTGCTCGCACCCATGCCCGGCATGATCGTCAAGAACCTGGTCAACGTCGGTGACACGGTCAAGGCCGGCGACGCCATCCTCGTGCTCGAGGCCATGAAGATGGAGAACAACCTCGGTTCGCCGTGTGATGGTGTTGTCAAGGCCCTGAACTTCGGCACCGGTGATTCCGTGGCCAAGGACACCGTCCTGGCAGTGATCGGCTGATAGCCGCAGTTCGCAGTAAGCAGTCCAAACAGCAAGGGGAGCGCCGGTAGTCCGGTGCTCCCCTTGTTTTTTTCATGCACCCCTCGGCCTTCCCTGGCGGGAGCGGCGGAGGGTGTGTGTTTTAAATCAGTTGCAGGTGTCGCGCCTGTTCCCAGAGTTGGCTGGCCAGCCGAACCGTGGCCTGATCCACCATCCGCCCCTCCACCGCCACCGCACCTTTTCCCGCCGCCCTGGCCTGGGCGTTCGCCTCGATGACCTTGGCCGCCAGATCAATTTCCGCCTGTGAGGGCGTGAACACCTCGTTGATGATGTCAATCTGGGCCGGGTGAATGGCCCACTTACCGTCGCAACCCAGGGCCGAGGCCATGACCGCGGACCGGCGCAGTCCGTCCAGGTCCTTGAAGTTGCCGTACGGTGCGTCGATGGCCATCCTGCCGAAGGCCTTGGCATGCATCACCATGTTGCTCAGGGTGAAGTGCCACCGGTGTCCTGGGTACAGTTCTTCCTCCTTCTCGCCGTGGCCGGAAATGGACACAAGCCGGGCGCCAATGGAGGCGGAGTAGTCGGCAATGCCGAACACCAGGGTGCGCACCCGCTCGCTCGCCTGCACAATATCAGAGGCGCGCAGCAACCCCTCGGCGGTTTCAATGGAGGCCTCGATGCCCACCCCGGTCTCGCTGGGCCTGCCTGCCATCTCGATGCCGTTGAGCAGGCGGTCGGCGAAGAACACGTCGCCCGGGTTGTTCACCTTCGGCAGGACAATGGCATCGATGAGATGGCCGGCTTTCTCGCCCACCTCGAGCAGATCCCGATAGGCAAAAGGGGTGTCGAGCGCATTGATGCGCACGGTCACTGTTTTGCGGGACCAGTCGAGTCCGAGCAGGGACTCGATGACCTGTGCGCGGGCCGCTTCCTTGGCATCCAGGGGCACGCTGTCCTCGAGGTCGAGCATGATCACATCGGCCTGGCTGTCCTGGGCCTTGACGTGCATTTTCTGCAGATGCCCCGGAACGGAGAGGTTTGATCGTCGTGGTTTCATGGAGGCTCCTTGGTGAAGAGAGGTGAAGGTTGATGCGCCAAAAGGTGTTGAAGGGCACAGTCCGTGCACAGGAAGGCCGTTCATTGTTTGCGGTCGAGGCGTGGACGGACAGAGGCGAGGCCCCGTTTCTTTGCTCGGCCGAGGGTTCACACCCCGGGAGTGGAGAGTCTCAGAAATTGAACCACTTCTTTTTTTTCCGGGCGCTCACCACCGCGACCCGGTTGCGGCCGGCATGCTTGGCCTCGTAGAGGCCTTCGTCGGCCAGGGCGATGAAGTCGTTCTTGGTAAAACCGGTGCCGGTGGGGCGGGCGCTGGCCACGCCGATGCTGATGGTGATCCGGTAGGTTTCGCGGCCATCGTCGAAGACGTGTTCTTCGGTGGCCTTGCGGATTTTTTCGGCGACCACCAGGGCCTCTTCGATACCGGTTTCCGGCAGGACAAAGACGAACTCCTCCCCCCCGTAGCGGGCGATGAGGTCGTATTCCCTGATGATGGCCTTGGTGACGCGACAGAATTCGCGCAGGAGAAAATCACCGGTCTGGTGACCGTGGGTGTCGTTGAATTTTTTGAAATGATCGATGTCCGCCAGCAGCAGGGAGAGGGTCCGTTCGGTGCGGATCGCCCGGTTGATTTCCGCGTCGAGGAAGTTCTGAAAATAGCGGTGATTGTAAATCTCGGTGAGACCGTCGAGGTTGGCCAGGTTTTCGAGCAACCGGTTTTTCTGGGCCAGTTCCTCGGTGAGTTTTTCCAGGGCCATCTTCGATTTGATCAGTTCGCGGTTCATCTCCTCGTAGGAGAGGTTGAGCAGGCTCAGGCGGAGATTTGCCTCCTGGAGAATCTCCGCCACCGAGCGGACCGAGTGGAGGGTGACGCCGAAGGATTGGGCCGACTGCTCGACCACCTTGTCGAGCTGCTTGAGGATGCGATTGATTTCGGTGGGTTTGAGACCCAGCAGTTGCTTCGCCTCGGCGCGGAACTGCTTGTGGTGCAGTTCCGGCGTGGGTGAAAAGAACAGCTGGATCAGCAGGTCGGCCAGATGCACGGCCCTGATGTTCTGGCAGTGGCGTCGGCTGGTTTCCGCACAGGCCAGGGGCTGGTGGTGGTAGCGGATGGGCAGGAGCAGGCTTTCCGGAAATCCCCAGGCGCGGGCCACGGCCGAGCCGACCTCGGTGTGGGAAACGCCCAGCAGTTCGCGCTCGACCTGATCCACGTCGAGTGGTTGGTCGTTCTCAGGGGACTGCAGCCGCTGCAGCACCTGGTCGTATTCGTCCGGCAGGGTGGCGGCCAGGATGAGGCGGCCGATGTTCTGCAACAGGCCGCAGACGAAGGCCTCCTCGGTATCGGCGCCGGGCACCTGCTCGAGGATCAGTTTGCTGGCCGCCGCGCCGATCAGCGACCGCTCCCAGAACTGCTCGAAATCAAACAGCCGGCTGTGCTTTCTGCCCTTCATGGCCAGGAAGGAAAAACTGAGCACGAGGCTGCGCACCGCGTTGATGCCGAGGATGGACACCGCCTGGTTGATCGAGGAGATCTGCTGCGGGAAACTGTAAAAGGAGGAATTGGCTACCCGCAGGATTTTCGTCGAGAGGCCGGTGTCAGTGGCGATCAGGCCGGCAATGTCGGTGAGGGAGGTTTCTTCGCTGTCGGTGAGGGTGAGCATCTGCGCGGCGATGAGCGGCAGGGTGGGCAGTTCCCTGGAGGCGAGGACAGCGTGCAGCGTTTCTTCCGGCGACCTGTTCATGCTCGTACCTGCTGGGGTGTGCAGTGGGGGCGGAGGGTGTGCCCAGGACAGGGCTCCTGCTGGTCCAGTATAGTCGTTTCTCCGGGCGATGTACAAAGAACTGGTAAAAAACGCAACGATCAGGGCGAATGCTCATTCATTCGGGTAGGAACAGGCGGCGCCGGTGTAGGTGCGGAAGTCGAGGGTTCGGCCGACACTGTCCACGTACCCCGGGGTGAGCGGAATCTTGCCGCCGCCGCCGGGGGCATCGAGGGCGTAGGTGGGAACGGCCATGCCGGACAGGTGGCCGATGAGTTGGCGCATGATGGCCTGGCCGGTGTCAACGGTGGTGCGAAAATGGCCCGTGCCCCTGGTCAGGTCAGCCTGGTAGAGGGCATAGGGCCGGACCCGGATGCGCAGCAGGGCATACAGGAGTTGCCGCATGGTCTGGGCATCGTCGTTGACGCCGCGCAGCAGCACCGTCTGGCAGCCCAGGGGAATGCCGGCATCGGCCAGCAGGGCGCAGGCTCGTTCCGCCTCCGGGGTGATTTCGGCGGGATGGTTGAAATGGGTGTTGAGGTAGAGCGGGTGAAACTGCCTGAGCATTGCCGCCAATTCCGGCGTGACCCGCGACGGCAGGGTGCAGGGGATGCGGGTGCCGATCCTGATGGTGGCGATGGAGGGAATGGTCCGCAGTTCCCGCAGGATAGTCTCCAGCCGGCTGTCGGCAAGCATGAGCGGATCGCCCCCGGAGAGGAGCACGTCGCAGATGGCCGGCGTCCGCCGCAGGTAGTCGATTCCGGCGGCGATGGTCCGGTCGTCGATCACCATGCCCGGTTTGCCGACTTTGCGTTTGCGGGTGCAGAACCGGCAGTACATGGCGCATTCGTTGCTCACCAGGAACAACGCCCGATCGGGGTACTTGTGCACCAGGCCGGGCACCGGGCTGAGGTTTTCCTCGTCGAGCGGGTCTGCCAGGCCGGCGGGGTCATCGAGTTCCCGCAGGTCGGGAACGGCCTGTTTCCAGAGCGGCGGACCTACCCGGCGGATCAGGTCGAGGTAGTACCCGCTCACCCTCAGGGGATAGACGGCATGCACGGCGCGAAGCGGCTCGACCGGCAGATCAAGCTCTTCGGCCAATTGTTCCGGGGTGTGGACAAAGGCGGGGACGGGGCGGGCAGGAGACATGAAAACCGGGACGATAAAAAGGATTTCCTAGCAGCCGAAAACGGAACCGGAGGCGCGGCGACGGTGTTCGGGTCGCAGCGCCTCCGGGGAGCGGGCGTCGGCAGGTGGGCTACATCATGCCAAGCGCCTTGGGCAGCCACAACGACATGGCCGGCCAATAGGTGGCCATGACCAGGAACACCAGCATGGTCAGCAGCCAGGGCCAGACAGCCACGGTCAGTTCGGTGATCCCCATCTTGGTCAGCCCCGAGGCGACATAAAGGTTCAAACCAACCGGCGGGTGGCACATGCCCACCTCCATGTTGACCACCATCATCACGCCCAGGTGAATCGGATCGATGCCGAGCTGCATGGCTATCGGGAAGACGATGGGCGCGAAGATGAGCATGATCGACGACGGCTCCATGAAGTTGCCGGCCATGAGCAGGATGACATTGACCGCCAGCAGGAAGGCGATCTTGCCGAAGCCCATTTCAATCATGAAGGCGGTCAGTTGCTGGGGGATGTTCTCGTTGGCAAGGATGAACGAGAACATCACCGCATTGGTGATGATGTAGAGCAGCATGGCCGACATGTTGGCCGAATTGAGCAGGATCTTGGGTACGTCCTTGAGACCGATATCCTTGTAGATGAACACAGCCACCACGAAGGCGTACACCGCACTCATCGCCGCCGCCTCGGTGGGGGTGAACATGCCCGAGTAGATACCGCCCATGACCACGATGATGAGCATCAGGCCCCAGGCCGATTCACGGAAGGCGCGCAACCGCTGGCGCCAGCTGGCCTTGGGCTGACGGGGATAGTTGAACTTGCGCGCCCGGTACCAGGTCATGCCGCCGAGCATGGACGCCATGACGATGCCGGGGATAACACCGGCCATGAACAGGGCACCCACCGAGGTGTTGGTGGCGATGGCGTACATGACCATGACGATGGACGGCGGAATGAGGATGCCCAGCGCGCCCGAGGTGGTGATGACGCCGGCGCCGAAGCGCATGGGGAACCCCTCCTTGATCATGCCCGGGATGAGAATGGAACCGATGGCCACGACCGTGGCCGGCGAGGAGCCGGAAACGGCGGCGAACAGGGCGCAGGCGAGAACACCGGAGAGGGCGAGACCGCCGTGCCAGTGGCCGACCATGGAGGTGGCGAAATTGATCATCCGTTGGGCCACACCGCCATGGGTGAGGAAATTACCGGCCAGGATGAAGAAGGGGATGGCCATGATCTCGAATTTTTCGATGCCCGAGAACAGTTTCAGGGCCACGGATTCCAGCGGCACCTGGGTCATGGTGAACAGAAAGGTGAGAACCGTGAGCCCAAGGGAAATGGAGATGGGCATCCCGGTCAGCATCAGGGCGATGAGAATGCTGAAGAGAACGAGTGAGCTCATTAGTACCCCTCCTTGTGATCGCCTGCGGGCGAAGTGGCCAGTTCTTCGCGGATGACGGTGGATTCGTCCACACCGTCCACATGGGCGTGGTCATGGTGCGGCAGTTCGCCGGAGCGAATGAATCGGACCAGCACCTGCAGGAAGCGGAAACACATCAGGGTGGAGCCCAGCGGAACGGCACTGTAGACCGCCCAGGTCGGCCATTCCAGATCCGGGGTGGTGGGGCCGGGGAACATGTCGGTGGTATCGAACCCGAGCAGGTTGAACAGGGCGTAGTGCATGCCGTTTTCCCAGATGAAATGGGTGCCGAAATAGGCCACGATACCGGTGAAGGTGGCGCCGGCAAGCAGCGCGAACATGATGAACTTGTTGCGCAGTTTGGGTTTCATTCGGTTGACGAGCACGTCGACGCCGACGTGGATACCGGTGCGAACGCCGTAGGCAGCGCCGAATTTGGCCATCCACACGAACATGATGATGCAGAGTTCCTGGGCCCAGGCAAGGTTGAGTCCGAGCAGCCAATCCTGGACCACGGGGATGGGGTAACCGGAGGCGTAGCGATGGATAACGGCGACAAATATAATCAGGACAGCCCCACCCATGAGAAAGGAGATGAACACTTCCTCAAGGTGATCGAGAAATTTCAACATGCCTGCAATCTCCGTGGAAAAAAATAGGGCGGAGGGCCTGCGCGCTCCGCCCTTGAAGAGTCAGTTTTCAGGAGCCCGGACTATTTTTTGAAATCAACGGCCTTGTAAAAAGAGTCGATGGTCTCCTGGCCGATGCGGCTGGCCATTTTGTCGTGAACGGGAAGCATGGCAGCCTTGAAGGCGGCCCGCTCTTCCGGGGTCAGGGTGGTGACCTCGGTCTTGCCGGAGGCCTTGACCGATGCCAGATCCCTGTCGTTCATCTCCTTGGCGATCTTGTTGGCATAATCGGTGGCCTCATTCAGGGCGGTTTCCAACTGGGTGCGGATATCTGCGGGCAGACCTTCCCAGAATTTCTTGTTGACGATGACCGCGTAGCCCAGGTAGCCGTGGTTGGTGATGGTCATGTATTTCTGCACCTCATGCATTTTCTGGGTGTAGAAGTTGGAGATCGGGTTTTCGGCTCCATCGACAACGCCGGTCTGCAGGGCTTGGTAGACCTCGGAGAAGGCCAGCATCTGCGGGATGGCCTTGATGGTGCGCATCTGCTCCTCGAGCACCTTGGAGTTCTGAATACGGAATTTTTTTCCTTTGAGGTCTGCCGGTGTTTTCATCGGCGAGTTGGCGGAGAAGGACTTGAAGCCGTTATCCCAGTAAGCCAGCCCGAGAATGCCTTTGGGGGCCAGTTTGTCGAGCAGGGCCTTGCCTGCCGGACCCTTGGTCACCTTGTGCAGGTCGTCATAGTCATTGAAGATGAAGGGCAGGTCAAAGACTTCGAAATCCTTCACACCCAGGGGACCGAACTTGGCCAGCGAGGGGGCGAGCATCTGCACGGCGCCCAACTGCAGGGCCTCCATCTCTTCCTTGTCCTTGTACAACTGGCTGTTCGGATACACCTCCACCGTGACCTTGCCCTGGGTCAGTTCTTCGGCCCGCTTCTTGAAAAAGTCGGCGGCCAGCCCTTTGGGTGTGTCCTGGGCGACAACATGGCTGAATTTGATGACGATGGGTTCCGCCACGGCCGAGCCGGCCAGGAAAACAGATGCAACCGCCAGGACTGCCAAGGACTTCGTGATCTTGCTCAACATGGTACATCCCCCTTTGTGTTGATGGTGCGATCGATGGCGGAAGGGGAGGGCAACCCCTCTTCCTTCTGCCCCTAAACCTCAAACCGTCAAACTTTAAACGATCGAAATTCATTGACCAAGGGAAAACGCCATCGCCATGGGAAGAAATAAGTGGTGTTCGGCAACTGAGAGACATTTCCGAAGAAAGCTGTGGCTGCCACTGTGTGGTGGGGGAGGATGGTTGACGGCCCGGGCAGGCTGGTTCTTTCAAATGTGACGAGAAAGTGGGAGACGTGAGCGGGAGGGGGAAAGGGAAGGGGAGGGACCAAAAAAAATCGAGATTGCCCGGAGGGCAATCTCGATGGTGAGCACGGTGGACCGGGTCCACCGTTGTGCCGAATGGAGGATCAGTGGTCGATGGTGAAGGCAGCCTTGAGGTATTCCCTGTTCAACCGGGCGATGTTGCGGATGGTGATGCCCTTGGGGCAAACAGCTTCGCACTCGCGATGGTTGGTACAGTTGCCAAAGCCATCCTTGTCCATCTGCATGACCATGGCGATGGCCCGCTTCTTGGCCTCCAGCTGACCCTGCGGCAGCAGGGCGAACTGGGAGACCTTGGCGCCGAGGAACAGCATCGGGGTGCCGTTGGGGCAGGCGGCGGCGCAGGCGCCGCAACCGATGCAGGCCGCCGCGTCCATGGCCTGCTCGGCCACGTGCTGCGGGATGAGGATGGTGTTGCCGTCCTGGGGCGAACCGGTGTTGACCGAAACATAGCCGCCTGCCTGGATGATGCGGTCCAGGCCGGAGCGGTCGACGATCAGATCCTTGACGATCGGGAAACCCTGCGAACGGAAGGGCTCGATGACGATGGTGTCGCCATTCTTGAACCGCCGCATGTGCAACTGGCACAGGGTGGTTTCCTTGTCCGGACCGTGGGCGGTGCCGTTGACCACCGCGCCGCACATGCCGCAGATACCCTCGCGGCAGTCGTGGTCGAAGGCGATGGGTTCGAGGCCCTTGATGGTGAGCCATTCGTTGAGCACGTCGATCATTTCCAGGAAGGAACTGTCGGTGCTGATGTCCTTGAGAGCATGTTCCTCGAAAGCACCTTTTGCCAGAGGACCATTCTGTCGCCAAATTTTAACTATTATATTGATCGTTTTCGATGACATGGGCGTTCTTCTTACGTTGTATTTAAACTGCCGTGATGAATCTGTGGATACGATGCCTACAGATTGGCATTACTTGTAGCTGCGCTGCGAAGGTGTAACGTTTTCGAAGGTCAGCGGTTCCTTGTGGAGAACCGGAGCAGTGCCCTGTCCCTTGTATTCCCAGACGGCGACATGGCTGAAGTTGGCGTCGTCACGCTTGGCCTCGTTCTCCTCGGTCTGGCTTTCTTCACGGAAGTGACCGCCGCAGGACTCCTCGCGACTGAGGGCGTCCAGGGCAAGCAACTCGCCGAACTCGAGGAAGTCGGCCACACGGCCGGCCCGCTCGAGCGACTGGTTGAGTTCCTGGCCGGAACCCGGAACGATGACCTTGTCCCAGAACTCGGCCCGGATCTCCGGGATCCGCTTCAGCGCATGCTCCAGGCCGGCCTTGTTGCGGGCCATGCCGCAGTCGTCCCACATGATCTTGCCGAGTTCCTTGTGGAAGTGGTCCACGGTCTGGCCGGCCTTGCCTTCCTTGGTGTTCTTCAGCAGTCTGGCGGTCTGGTCCCTGACCGCGGAGGCAGCGGCCTCGAAGGCAGGATCGTTGGTGTTGGTCGGTACCGGCGGCACGGTGGCCAGGTAGTTGCCGATGGTGTAGGGCAGCACGAAGTAGCCGTCGGCCAGGCCCTGCATGAGAGCAGAGGCGCCCAGGCGGTTGGCGCCGTGGTCGGAGAAGTTGCACTCGCCGGTGGCGTACAGACCGGGGACCGTGGTCATCAGGTGGTAGTCGACCCACAGACCGCCCATGGTGTAGTGAACGGCAGGGTAGATGGCCATCGGCTCCTTGGTCGGGTCACTGTCGGTGATCTTCTGGTACATATGGAACAGGTTGCCATACTTTCTCAGGACCACGTCCAGGCCGTCGCGTTTGATCGCCTCGGCAAAGTCGAGATAGACACCGAGGCCGCTCTCGCCGATACCGTGGCCCTCGTCGCAGGCCTGCTTGGCGTTCCGGGAGGCCACGTCACGGGGCACGAGGTTGCCAAAAGAGGGGTATTTGCGCTCGAGGTAATAGTCACGCTCCGCCTCGGGGATGTCATTGGCGTGCCGTTTGTCCCCCTTGGCCTTGGGCACCCAGACGCGACCGTCGTTGCGGAGGCTTTCGCTCATGAGCGTCAGCTTGGACTGGAACTCGCCGTGGACCGGGATGCAGGTCGGGTGAATCTGCACGTAGCACGGGTTGGCGAAACCGGCGCCGCGCTTGTAGGCGCGCCAGGCGGCGGTGACGTTGGAGGCCATGGCGTTGGTGGACAGGAAGTACACGTTGCCGTAGCCGCCGGTGGCCAGAACCACCGCATGGGCGGAGTATTTCTCGATCTCGCCGGTGATGAGGTTGCGGCAGATGATGCCCTTGGCCACGCCGTCCACGACCACCAGGTCCATCATCTCGCGGCGGGTGTACATCTTCACCTTGCCGGCTGCGACCTGGCGCATCATGGCGGTGTAGGCGCCGAGCAGCAGCTGCTGTCCCGTCTGGCCCCTGGCGTAGAAGGTGCGCGATACCTGGGCGCCGCCGAAGGAGCGGTTGGCCAGGGTGCCGCCGTACTCACGGGCAAAGGGTACGCCCTGGGCCACACACTGGTCGATGATGTTGTTGGCGACCTGGGCGAGACGGTAGACGTTGGCCTCACGGGCGCGGAAGTCGCCGCCCTTGACGGTGTCGTAGAACAGACGGAAGATGGAGTCACCGTCGTTCTGGTAGTTCTTGGCGGCGTTGATACCGCCCTGGGCGGCGATGGAGTGGGCGCGGCGCGGGCTGTCCTGGATGCAGAAGGATTTTACGTTGTAGCCCAGTTCGCCCAGGGTGGCGGCGGCGGAGGCGCCGGCCAGGCCGGTGCCGACGATGATGACCTCGTACTTCCTTTTGTTGGCGGGGTTAACGAGTTTGTTGGAAAAACGGCATTTGTCCCATTTTTCTGCCAGCGGTCCTTCGGGTATTTTCGCGTCAAGCTGCATAGTCGTTTCTTTTAGCTGTGGTTGAAGAGGGAAGAAATCTTGTTAAGAAGGCGTTCGCTGCAGGGGCGGTGTGCGCCCCTGCGCGCCCTCGTTCGTCGCGGTGGAACGGTCGGATCAGAGCAGCTGGTTCCTGGAGATCACCATCAGGAAGGTGATGAGCAGGAACACGGCGCCCATGATGCCCGCCAGCGCCCAGGTGATCACACGCAGCGGGTAGTCATATTTCGGATGGCTGATGCCGAAGGTCTGCAGCAACGACCAGAAGCCGTGGCTGATGTGAATGAACAGCAGGGTGATGCCGGCGCCGTAGATCAGGGTGAACAACGGATTGTTGAGCACTTCGGTGACGAAATCGGAGATGGTCTTCTCGACGGTCTTCTCCGGGAAGTGGAAGTTCACCAGGTGGATGAGGATGAACACGAAGATGGCGATGCCGGTGTAGGGCATGGTCTTGGAGGCGAAGGTGCTGCCGCCGGCGCAGGTCTCGACCTCGTACTTGCCGCCGCGGGCCTTCTTGTTCTGCTGCCAGAGGAGCAGGCCGGTGATCACGTGCAGGAAGAAGATCGAGTAGAGGCCGATCTCAAAGATGGGAACGAAGATGCCCAGTGAGTGCAGGTGATGCGCATAGGCATTGAACGCATCTCTCCCCCAGAAAATTGTACTGTTGCCTATGGTATGGACGAGCAGAAACCCGCCCAGCATAAACCCAGTCAACGCCATGATGTACTTTTTGCCCAGAGATGATCGACAAGTTTGAATGAACCACGACATAGTTGCTCTTCCTGAATGAGAGTTGAGAGGGGAAAAAAAGGTTGATACGCCGTAAAAACAATGAACAGTTTCAACAGATTTTGAACTGAACGGTCATTCATTAACAACCGTTTCTCGATCCTGTCAAGGAAAAAATCCCCGGTCGAAACCTGCTTCCGGCACAGCCTGACAGGGTCTGCACAGGGAGGATGTGCGAGTTGTGCGAACCGTGGCCTGCGGTTCGGGGAAACACCTGGCGCCGCTCAGCCCGTCGGCCGGCCCGCCCGCTCGTCCATGCGCTGCAGACCCTGCATGAGCAGCTTCATGAAGTAGCCGATTTCGGGCACGTCGAAATCCTCCGGGGGCAGGCCGGGAGTGAACTTGAAGCGGCCCTGCTTTTCGCGCAGCACCTCGTAGAAGGCATCCTCCCCCTTGCCGCCGCCGTAGCTCGCCTTGATCAGGGCGCCCTGGCGCATGGAAAAACGGGCCGTGCCCCTGGGTAGTTGGGTGATGGTGAGAATACCGGTCTTGTTGTTGACGTTCAGGGTCTGGAACAGCGCCTCCGGCGGGATCTCCTCGAGTTTGCCGATCATGCCGGAGGCATAGTCGTCGCTGCGGACCCGGTTGGAGTCGCTCAACCGGCGGGCGAGCAGGCGGGTGAAATAGCTCTGCAGGGCGGGGTTTTTGCGGACAATGGCGTTGAACGCGCCACTCTCGACGGCCAGCAGGCGGGTGTCCCGGGCGGTTTGCACGGTGGCGCCCACGCTTTCCTCGCAGATCAGGCTCATCTCCCCGAACACCTCGCCCTCTTTGAGACTGGTGATGGCAATACCGGCGTCGTTGAGCACGTCCACCTGACCGGCGACAATCACGTAGAAGTGACCGCCGGCATCGCCCTTGCGCAGGATGATTTCGTTTTTCCGGCATTCCCGCAGCTTGAACTGCTTGACCACGCTGTCCAGGTTGGCCGGTTCAAGATGACGGAAAAAGGGGAAGTCGCTGAGCAGCGGCACCAGGGCGGCGACCTGGCTGGTCCCGGTCTCGGCGGGTTCCTCGGCGCGGGCGGTGCGGTGATGCTCCAGGCGGATGGAACCGGTGCAGCCGCTGCAGGTGATCAGGCAGTCCGGGATCTGGTCGGCCCGTTCGTACTCGATGATGAGCCGGGCCAGATCGCCGTTCAGTATCTTGCAGCTGCCGCGGCCGGGCGGCGCATGCACCACCGAGGTGTTGATGAAGGAATTCTCTCCCTGGCTCTCCATGTGCACGGCGATGCCGGAGAGCTGGAACAGATCGCCGAAGCGGAACAGCGGGCAGTGCCGGGTTTCGCAGACGCGGAACTCGATCTTCGCGTACCCCATGAAAAACTCCTGAGACAATGGACAAAAAAAAACACCGGTGGTAAGCATGGCAACCGCTCCCGCGGGTATTATGCGCCAAACGAACGACCGGCACAAGGGAATCCTCCCGAGGCCGCCTGCCGGCGCCGGGAGTGCCCCTTGGCCTCGTTGTACCCGGAGGAACCCCATGCTGCAGTCATCCATCACCCCGGAGGGTCGCTTCCGGGTCGGCATCCATAATCCCGGGTACCGGGTCCGCAACCTGCGCGAACACGACCACCCCTGCACCCTCGGCACCCTGAACGACGGCCGCGGGGTCGGCAACGCCGCCAATTTCCCGGCCGGTGACATCGAGGTCGAACGCGCCCGGGCGGTGTACGAAATCGTCAACGCCCTGCCGTTTCGCGGCTGCACCTTTATCGACGCGGGCTGGGCCGCGGCCCGGGCGGCGGACCCGGCACTGATCCGCATCCACCCGCCTGGACCGGTCTCCCTGCGGCAGTCGCTGGGAGAGTACTGTTCGCCGCAAGCGGCGCGCGAGGTCATCGCCACCCTGCCGCTGGCGCTGCGCTGCGCCCTGGCCGCCACCTCCACCGATCCCGGGGAACTGGTCTGGCTGGCCGAGTCCTGCTGCCGGCTGGTGAAGGACGAGGCGGGCGAGGTGGTCGGCCTCGGTTACGAGGAGAGAAACGGGGCGCCCCGGGCGGTGATCGACGATTTCGAGCTGTTCGAGACCATTGCCAACAACCCGCACCTGCCCGACCGCTATAAAGAGGTGATGGTGCTGCGGCCCGGGGTCCAGGGCGACAGCGCCATTGTCGGTGATTTTTACGACGACCGTACCGGGGTGTTCGAGTACCTGCGCACCAACTCGTACATTCCCTACGGCCACTATGCCGCCAACTTCGCCCACACCGCCATCCGCTACCGCATCGCCGACCTGTCCGCCACCGACATGGAGGGACTACGTTTTCTCTACTACCAGCGCGTCTTCGTCAGCCTCGCCGAACGGCTGGGGCTCGATCTGCCGGTGCGCCGGCGGCGGCTGGGCGGCGAAGAACTGGAAACGCTGCGGCTGGCCATCGTCCACGCCCTGGCCGACGACCCGGGACGGGTGGAGTCCCTGGCCACCCTGTGGGGCTGGAACTTCGGTTACGATTTCTCCGCCTCAGGGTACCGGCTGCACGCCTCGCACCAGATGATCCACCAGCAGTACGCGATCGTGCCGCAGTGGGTGGACGATCCCGCCGGCGGTCGCCACCCGGCCTACCACTGCGGCGACCAGGTGGCCGAGGTGGTGGAGTGCTACCGCCGGGACTGGGACTCCGACTTTTTCACCGATTACCGGCGCGCCATCGACGCCAACACCCGCACCGACGGCGGTTCGGGCGAGCGCTCGCTCATCGTCTGGGAGAACGACCACGTGCTCCTGTTCGTGCCCAAGGCCCAGGTCTCCCAGTGGGAGCTGCAGCTGATGGTCATCGCCGACTGCCCGGCCGGCCCGGTGGGCAACGTGGTCGAGGCGGACGCGGCCGTGCGCCGCTCCATCGACCTGGGCATCCTCAAGGCCCAGCAGGTGCTGTCCGGGCTCGGCGCGGCCCTGGTCACCGCCATCGAGTACCCCAAGCGGCTCGGCCTGGCCAACGGTCAGCGGCTGCTCTACGCCTTCCTGCCCAAGCTGCCCTGGTCCATGGGCGCGTTCAGCGAGGCCGAGGGCCGCTTCATCCTCGGCCATTACCCCGAGGACTTCGCCCGAGCCTGCCGTGGCCAGCTGGGCTGAGCGGGTTTTCCCGGCCGGGTGGCGAGAAAAGCACTGAAGATTGACCCCCAACGTGCTACAACTGCCGGGGCCGGCAACCGGCGCGAAACACTATCTGCAACGACTGGGACACTATGAAGAAGGGATATTTTGGCGAGTGGGGCGGGGCCTTCATACCGGAGGTCCTCCAGGCAACCTTTGCCGACCTGAACCGGGCCTACGAGGCGGCCCGGGCCGACCCCGCCTTCTGGCAGGAGTACGTCGAACTGATGGGCAACTACTCCTGCCGGCCGACACCGCTCACCTTCGCCGACAACCTCACCCGCCACCTGGGCGGGGCGCGCATCTACATCAAGCGCGAGGACCTCAACCACACCGGCGCCCACAAGGCCAACAACGTCATGGGCCAGGGCCTGCTGGTCCGGCGCATGGGCAAGCGCCGGGTGATCGCCGAGACCGGGGCCGGCCAGCACGGCGTGGCCACCGCCACCATGGCCGCCAAGTTCGGCTTCGCCTGCACCATCTACATGGGCGAGGAGGACGTGGCCCGGCAGCGGCCGAACGTGTTCTGGATGGAGAAACTCGGCGCCACCGTGGTCCCGGTCACGGACGGCTCCCGCACCCTCAAGGACGCCATGAACGAGGCCTTCCGCGACTGGGTGGCCTCCATGGACGACACCCACTACGTGATCGGCACGGTCTGCGGGCCGCACCCCTTCCCCGAGATGGTGGCCTGGTTTCAGTCGATCATCGGCCAGGAGGCGCGCCGCCAGATCCTCGCCCAGCACGGGAGCCTGCCGGACCGGGTCTACGCCTGCGTGGGCGGCGGCTCCAATGCCATGGGTATCTTCCAGGGCTTCCTCGACGACCCCGAAGTGGAGCTGGTCGGGGTCGAGGCGGGCGGCCTGGGCATCGCCAGCGGCCGGCACGCGGCCCGCATGGTTCCGGGCTGCGGCTCCACTCCCGGCGTGGCCCAGGGCTACAAAACCCGCTTCCTGCAGAACGCGGAGGGGCAGATGCAGGACACCCACTCCATCGCCGCCGGCCTCGACTACGTGGGTGTCTCGCCCATTCTCGCCGACCTCGGCGACCGCGGCCGGGTGCGCTTCGCGTCGGCCACGGACCGCGAGGTGATCGAGGCGCTCGGCCTGGCCATGCGCACCGAGGGCATCATCCCGGCCATGGAGTCGGCGCACGCCTTTGTCCAGGCCTTCAAGGAGGCCCCGCGGATGCGGCCGGACCAGGCGATCGTGATCAACATGTCCGGCCGCGGCGACAAGGACATCTTCACCATCGCCCACGCCTTTGACGACCCCTCCTGGAAGGCCTTTATCGTGGGCCGGGCAAAGGACTACAGCGCACACTGACCGGCCCGCCGACACGGGCCGTTTGACGAGAGACGACGAGCATGGACCTGGAACGCGAACTGAAAAAACGGCTGGAGACCAAGAGCATCCTGCTCATGACCCACCTGATGCTCGGCTACCCATCGCTGGCGGTCAACCGCGAGGTGATCGGGCAGATGGCGGCCAACGGGGTGGACTGCATCGAGCTGCAGATCCCCTTTTCCGAGCCCATCGCCGACGGCCCGGTGATCCTTCGCGCCGGCCAGCGGAGTTTGGAGCAGGGCATGAGCGTGGAGGAGTGTTTCCGCTTCGGCCAGGAGATGGCCGCCGCCCATCCGCAGGTGCGCTTCCTGTTCATGACCTACTACAACATCCTGTTCAAGTACGGCGAGACCGCCTTTCTCCAGCGAACCCGGGACATCGGTTTCTGCGGCACCATCGTCCCCGACCTGCCGCCCGAGGAGGGCGCCACCTACCTGGCCACCAGCCGCGAACTGGGCCTGGCGCCGGTGCAGTTCTTCGCGCCCACCAGTTCGGACGAGCGCATGCGCGAGGTGGCCGCCCAGGGCGCGGGATTCATCTACTGCGTCGCCCGGCGCGGCGTCACCGGCAAGCAGACCACCTTCGACGCCAGCCTGGACGACTACCTGGCGCGCTGCCGCCGGGCCACCGACCTGCCGCTGGCGGTGGGCTTCGGCATCAGCAGCCGCGAGGACGTGGCCCTGCTCACCGGCAAGGCCGACATGGCGGTGATCGGCACCGCCACCATCAAGCTGGTCGACGCCCAGGGGCCGGCGGCGGTCGGCCCGTTCATCGCCGGCCTGCGCGACCGCGCCTGAGCCGCCGGCCTCCGTTTTTTCCCGTGGTGCGGCGCCGGCGGCCGCCCGGGCCGCTATCCATCAGGAACACCAGCCATGACCACCGACATCAACGACCAACTCGGCACAGCCGAGGTCCTCTGGGACCTGCGCGCCCTCTACCCGTCCGCAGACGACCCTGCACTCCGCCGTGATAGGGACCGCTGCCGCCAGCAGGCCGAGCAACTGGCCGCGGGCTTCGCCGGCCGGGTGGCGGAACTCGATGCAGCCGGGCTCCACCGGCTGGTCGGCGACCTGGAACAACTGGACTGCCTGCTCGCCCGGCTCGAGGCCTTTGCCTTTCTCCGCTTCATCACCCGCACCGGCGATGCGGTCGCCTCGGCCCTGCTCCAGCAGGTGGAGGAACTCGCCGCCCGGGTCGGCCGACTGACCGTGTTTTTCCCGCTCGAGTGGAACCGCATCGACGCCGTCCGGGCCGATGCCCTGCTTGGCCGGCCGGAACTCGAGCGGTATCGCCACTACCTGCGCGCCCTGCGCCGGTTCGCCCCGCACCAGTTGGGCACCGCCGAGGAGGAACTGCTCCAGGAACTCAAGCCGGTGGGGCGGAGCGCCTGGAACCTGCTGTTCGAGAAGCTGTTCGGCCAGCTGCGCTTCGGCGCCGGCGGCCGCACCGAGGAGGAGGTGCTCAGCGACCTCCACCACCCGGACCGGGCGGTGCGCCGCACCGGCGCGGACGAGTTGACCGCGGGCCTGCGCCGGAACCTCCACCTGCTCACCCACATCAACAATACCCTGGCGGCGGAGAAGATGATCGACGACCGGCTGCGGCGCTACCCGTCCTGGATCAGCGCCCGCAACCTGGCCAACGAACTCGAGGACCGCACCGTGGACACCCTGGTGACCGCGGTCACCGCCCGCTCGGATATCGCTCACCGCTACTACGTCCGCAAGCGCGAGCTGCTCGGCGTGGACGAGCTGTTCGACTACGACCGCTACGCGCCGGTGCCCGGCGGCGAGGCAGGGCAGGTCGGCTGGGACCGGTGCCGGGAGATCGTGCTCGCCGCCTTTGCCGACTTCTCACCGGAGATGGGGACCATTGCCGAACGGTTCTTCACGGAAGGCTGGATCCACGCCCCGGTGCTGGCGGGCAAGCGGGGCGGGGCCTTTGCCCACCCCTGCGTGCCCGAGGCACATCCGTACATCCTGGTCAACTACACCGGCAACCTGCGCGACGTGGCCACCGTGGCCCACGAACTCGGCCACGGCGTGCACCAGCACCTGGCCGCGGCGCAGGGGTTCTACAACAGCGACACGCCGCTGGTGCTGGCCGAGACCGCCTCGGTGTTCGCCGAACTGCTCGTGTTCAAGGCCCAGGTGGGGCTGATCGCGAGCCCGGAGGCGCGCCGGGCCTTTGTCTGCCAGAAGCTCGAGTCGATCTTTGCCACCGTCTTCCGTCAGGTGGCCATGCACCGCTTCGAGGCGGCCGTGCATGAACATCGGCGGGAGCAGGGCGAACTCTCGGCGGAGCAGTTCGGCGAACTGTGGCTCGCCACCCAGCGGCCGATGTTCGCCGACACCCTCACCCTGCGCGACGACTACCGCCTGTGGTGGGCCTACATCCCCCACTTTCTCGCCACCCCCGGCTATGTCTATGCCTATGCCTTCGGCGAGCTGCTGGTGCTTGCCCTGTACGCCCGTTTCCTGGCCGAGGGGCCGGGGTTCGTCGACCGCTACCTCGACCTGCTCCGGGCCGGCGGCAGCCGCTCGCCGCAGGAGCTGCTCGCGCCCTTTGCCATCGACCTCAACGACCCGGCCTTCTGGCACGGCGGCCTGGATATCATCGAATCGATGCTGGGCGAGGTGCTCGCCTGACGGGCGAGCCGTCACACCACCGACAGCAACCCTTCCGCCGCAAGGAAAAAGCGCCCGCCGGCCGCTGGCGGGCGCCTGCCCCTGACCGTCTCCCGGCCAGCCGGCCGGTGATTTTCCTTTTGCTTTTTCTCTTTTTTTTCCGCACAATTTCCCAATAAGGGGGTGCTCGCCCGCCCCCGCTGCACCGTCTTCGCGCCCCGCCCCCAGCCCGCCTTCCGGGCCCCTGCGGCGGCTTCGGGCAGGACGGCACGTCCCGGGCACACAGACACATGACGACCATCACCCAGAAAATAGAAGGTTTCTCGCTGGAGAGCATCCTGCAGATTTTCTCGCTCGAGAAAAAATCGCAGACCCTCCGTGTGCACAAGGAGGAGCGCCTTGGCCTGCTCGATATCGACCAGGGCGAACTGATCGATGCTGAAATCGAGGGGTTGAAGGGCCTGGACGCCGCCACCGAGATCCTCCTCTGGGACGACGTGCAGATCGAACTCCTCGCGTTGCGGTCCCGCACCCGGGCCATCGACCGTTCGCTCATCAACATGCTCCTCGAGGTTTCGCGGCTCAAGGACGAGCGCCGCAGCGCACTCGACGAGTCCGGCCAGACCCTGCTGGCGGAGGCCATCGACAAGGTGCAGTTGCAGCAGTACCGGGAGGGGCACCAGGATCTGGTCCGGTACCTGAAGCAGCACCGCACCGATGCGGTCGGCTGGGTCTGGTACTCCCGGGTGCAGGGCAACGTCGAGATCATGCGCAAGGCCCTGGACACGGCGGCCGCGCTCGACCCGGGCAATGAGCTGGTCCGGAGCGAACGGCAGAAATTCGAGGCGGCCGCGGTCCACCTGAGCGGTACGGTGGTCGGCAAGTGTTCCTTCTGCTGGGCCCCCGTCAACCGCACCACCACCACCTGCCCCTACTGCCGGGGGCACCTGCTCATCAGCCGGGAGACACTGGCCCGCACGCCGACCGCCGATCCGCGCTGCCTGGGCGAGGCCCGCGACCGCTACCTGCAGATGGTGCGGCGCTATCCGCGCAGCCTGGCCGCCCTCTATGGCCTCGCCCTGACCGCCTTCAACGGCCGCCAGTACCGCGAAACCCTGCTGTGCCTGGACAAGGCGGCGAAGATCGCGCCCGGCAGGAAGGTGTTTGCCGACCAACTCAACCTGCTGCTCGATCACCTGGCCCGTCGCTCCGCCGCGGACGCGCAGGCGGTGGCGCGGCCGGCCGTAGCGCCACAGAAAGCTGTTCAAGCCGGCAGCCGCCTGGTGCTGGTGGTGGAGGACAGCGCCACCACCCGCCAGGTGATCAGCATCACCCTCGGCCGTCACGGGTTTCGCGTGGCCGAGGCGGCCGACGGCCTCGAGGCTCTCAGCCGCATGAGCGAGGAACGGCCGGGCCTGATCCTGCTGGATGTGGTCCTGCCCAAGATGGACGGCTATCAACTCCTGGCGATCATCAAGAAAAACAAGGAGTTCAAAGGTATTCCGGTCATCCTGCTGACCAGCCGGGACGGATTCCTGAACCGGGTGCGGGGCCGCCTGGCCGGTGCCGCCGCCTACCTGACCAAACCCTTTGATCCGGACCGGATGATCGCCGAGATCGACAAGCATTTTTGAGCCCTGCCGGTGCAGGGCCTTTTTTTTGGGAGAGAGCGCCGCATGGTTGCCTGCAGCCGACCAGAGTCCATGGACCGGGGAGAGAGTCCCCTGCCGGCCGGTGACGACCATCGACCGGAGGTCGCTGCCGGAGCGGGTTCCTGCCTGGCCTTCTGCCTCGGCGATACCGAGCTGGCCCTGCCGCTGGCCGATGTCCGGGAAACCGGTCAGCTGGCAGCGGTCGCGCCCCTGCCGAACCTGCCCGGCTGGATCCGCGGGATCCTGCACCGTCGCGGGGAAATCCTCTCGGTGGTCGACCTGGCCGCTTTCCTCGGACTGCCGACATCGCAGTGTGCCGGCCCCGGCCAGCCGTACCTGCTTTTCCGGCAGCCGGACTTTGCCTGCTGCCTGGCGGTGGCGCGGGTGGGTGCCGTTGTCCACCCCGAAGACCGGGAATCTGTCGCGCCCGAGGCCGAACCCTCCGGGTCGGCAAGACTTGCCGGCCTGATCAGCGGGATGTGCAGGTCAGCGGGCCGGGACATCCCGCTCCTGGACAGCGAACTTTTGGCCACGGCCCTGCGGTGCGACAACCCGCGACCCGGCCCGGAGCGCCGGGCGGCAACCGACGGATCCCGCGGAGAAGGGCAGTGATGGCGCCGGCAGAGACCACTGCCTGTGCGGATATCCGCTCCTCGCTGGCGCAACTTAAGGAGAGCATCCGCGCCCTGGCGGTCGATCCGGGCGCGCCAACGGCCCGGGATGAGGCCCACCGGCTGGTGCGCACCCTCCGCCAGGCCGCGGTCGGCGCCGAGGGTCTCGAGCGATTGGCGGCCTGCATGGCCTCGGCCCTGGACCGCGCGCCGGCCGGGGCGGAATTGCCGCGGCCACTCGTGGCCGCCCTGGCCGCAGCCGTGGAACGGTGTGACGACCTGATCCGGGGGGTGGAGCAGGGCGAAGCGGCGGACCACGGCCAACTGCTCGCCCGCACCCGGGAAGACTTTGCCGCCTGCGCCATGACCCGGCCGCCGGCGGCAGACGGACCGGAGGGAGGTGACTTCGGGGAGGCGGTGGAGCGTCTGCTCGCCGAGGAACTCGAGGTGCCGGCCGAGTTGTTCTCCGAGGAGCCCGATGCGGCGCGGCCGTTGTCCGTTGACCTGCCCGCCCCCAAGGCCCCCCCGGTTCGTGGTCCCCTGTTCAGCGAGGCCGAGTGGGAGCAGCTGCTCATCGGCTTCCACGAAGAGGCCCAGGAGCATCTGCAGACCCTGCAGCAGGCCCTGCAGCGGCTGCAAACGGCCAACCGGGACCAGGAAGGGTGCGCGGTCCAGGCCCACCGTGAGGAGATCGCCGCCATTCGGCGGGCCGTGCACACCATCAAAGGCGCCTCGGCGGTCATCGGTCTCAACGAGGTGGCCGCCTATGCCCATGGGGTGGAGGACTTCCTCGACCGGCTGCACGACGGCACCCGGACCCTGGCCCCCGAGGCCATGGCCGGGCTGGCCGAGGCCCTGGAGTTGCTCGGGCTCCTGGTCGCATCGCCGGAACAGGCGCCCCCGGCCAGGCGGGAGGCGGTACTCGCCCGTCTGGAGGGGAGTGCGACCACGACCCGGGCCGAAGCGGCAGCGGGCCCGGTCGCGCCGACCGCCCCCCCCGCCGACTATGGCCGGCCGGCCGAACGGGCCCTGGCCCAGATCGGCTCCGCCACCATGCGCATCCAGCGGCAGCAGCTCGATACCCTCATCGGCCTGGGCAATGACCTGCTCGCCAGCATCAGTGGCCTGGAACGCGGCCTGGAGCGGTTCTCCACCGCCCTCACCGAACTCGAGGGCACGGCCGACCGGCTTAAGACCAGCGCTGGCGCCCTGGCGCAGTTGGTCGCCGCCGGCCCGGACCCGACCGACCGGCTGGCGCTGATCGCCCGGGCGGTGGAGGAGTCGGCCGCCGATGCCGTCACTGTCCGCGCCGCCCTGGAGGAACTCCGCGGGGATGTTGCCAGTGAGTTCGGCGGGCAGCAGGGACTCGCCCGCGACCTGCAGACCCAGCTCCTGCAGGCGCGGCTCGGCCCCATGGCCCTGCTCAAGCCGCGTCTGCACCGCATCGTCGACGACACCGCCGCGCGCCTCGGCCGCCAGGTGCGGCTGGTGGTTTCGGGAGAACAGGTCGAACTCGACCGGGTCATCTGGGAAAAACTCGCTGACCCGCTCATGCACCTGATCCGCAACGCCGTGCATCACGGGATCGAGCCGCCGGAGGAACGCATCGCCTGCGGCAAGGATCCGGTGGCCACCCTCAGCCTCGGCGCCCGGCGCGAGGGCGACCGGGTGGTCATCCGTTTCGCCGACAACGGCCGCGGCCTGGATTTCGCCGCCATCAGGGACAAGGCCCGCGGCTACGCCCCGTCCCTCGATGTGGAGGCCATGGACGAACGCCAGCTCTCCGATCTGATCTTCGCCCCCGGGTTCAGCACGCGCACGGTCAGCGAGATGTCGGGCCGGGGGGTGGGGCTGGACGTGGTGCGTGAGAACGTTCGCGATCTGCGGGGCACGGTCGGCGTGGCAACCCGAGCCGGCGTGGGCACGGCCTTTGTCATCCGGCTGCCGCTGACCATGGGCGTGGTCCGGGCCCTGCTCGTGGAGAGCGGCGGGGCGCTCTGGGCCTTTGCCCTGGCCGACATCCGTCAACTGCACCGGGTGGACAGCCGCGACATCTCCTGGGAGGAGGGCACGGTCCGCCTCGATGGCGCAACCCTGCCCTGGTACTCCCTGCCCACGCTGCTCGGCCAGGTGGAGGATCCGGTGGAGACCTCCCGGCCGGTGGTGCTCGTGTTTGCCGCCGGCGGGCGGCCCGTGGCCGTGTCCGTGCCGCGTCTGGTCGGCCGGCAGGAGATCGTCATCCGCGGGCTCGGCAGTCACCTGCGCGCCGTGCCCGGAGTGGCCGGGGCGGCGGTGCTCGGTGCGGGCCAGGTGGTGCCGGTGCTCGACCCGGCCGAGCTGATCCGGGCGGCCAGGCTCCGCGCGGACGAGGACAGGCCGGAGATCCTGCTGGACATCAGTCGGCCGCTGACCGTGCTGGTGGTGGATGACTCCCTCTCGGTGCGAACCGTGGTCAGCCGCCTGGTCGCCTCCCAGGGCTGGCGTCCGGTGGCGGCCCGGGACGGGCAGGAGGCGGTCACTCTCCTGGCCGGACTCTGGCCGGACTGCATCGTGCTCGACCTGGAGATGCCGCGCATGGACGGTTTTGCCTTTCTCGCCACTCTGGCGACCATGCCCACCCGCAGGAACATCCCGGTGATCATGTGTACTTCGCGCACCGGCCGGCCGGAACGGGAGCGGGCCGACCGGCTGGGGGTGCGGGCCTTCCTGGCCAAGCCCTGCCCGGAGGAGGATCTGCTCGCCGCGATCCGCCGCGTCACCGGCCTGGCCGACCCGGGCGCCACGGGGCAGTGATCGCGAATGGCTCCGCCGCTGACCGGTCCACGACCGGTCAGCCGGAGGTGCAACCGGCCGGCCCGCTCAGCGGCCCGTGCTGGCGTTGCCCCGCTGGACCACGTACATGGCCGGCAGGATGATGAGCACACCGGCCAGGGTGCGCAGGTCGGGCAGGGCGCCGGACAGGCACCAGTCGATGAACACGATCAGCGGCGGGTAGAGGTAGGAATAGGCCATCACCCGGGTGGGGCCGAGATGGAGCGTGGCCCACTGGGAGATGAAGAAGGTGATGATGGTGGTGAACACGGCCAGGTAGGCGATACCGGCCCAGACCCGGGTCGGAACCGGCCCGAACAGTGGTGCCGGGGGGTTGAGGAGTGTGAAAAGCAGCAGCCAGCCACAGCCGGTGACCAGGATCCAGAAGGTCATCACCGCCATGGGCTCGCCGCGGTGGAGCAGTTTGATCAGCGGTGTGTACAGGGCCATGAGCAGGCAGCCGCCGAAAAAGAGCAGATCCCCCCGGTTGAACTGCAAGGCCCGCAGTTGTTCCATATCCCCCGCGAAGATCACCCACAGGGCGCCGACCATGGCGAGCAGCAGGGCGAGGATGCGCCACAGGCCCAACCGTTCCCGCAAGAGAAACCAGCTGTAGATACCGGAGATGCCCGGCACCATGGTGAACAGCACGCCGGTGTGCAGGGAGTTGGTGAACCTGAGACTGAGGAACATCAGCCAGAAGAAGCCGACCAGGGCGACGCTGACCAGGCTGTAGCGACCCAGCGCCGCCAGGCCCGGGTTGGCCAGGCCGAAGCGGCGGCCGACGTACGGGGCGAACAGCAGGGCCGCCAGACAGAAACGGATCAGGGTGAGCAGCACCGGGTCCATGAACGGCGTGATCGCCTTGCCCACCGGGAACGAGGTGGAGACGAGCATGGCCGACACAAGCATGCTGCCGTGCAGCAGCCAGGGCGGCAGGGCAGGGCGGTCGGCGCCTCTGCCGGCTCGGTTACCCACGGAGAAGGGCCTGCAGGTCGTGGTGCAGCCGGCCGTTGCTGGCGAGGATCTCCGCCTGGAAAACCGAGTAAGGGGCACCGGCGAAATCGCTCACCCGGCCGCCGGCCTCCTCGACCAGCAGCCAGCCGGCGGCAGTGTCCCACGGCTGCAGGCACATCTCGTAAAAGCCGTCCAGCCGGCCGCAGGCCACATAGGCGAGGTCCACGGCCGCGGCCCCGGCCCGGCGGATGTCTTGCACTCGGGGGAGCATGGCCGCCAGCTGCCGCAGGACCGCGGGCAGGGTTCGCTCCACCTCGTAGGGAAAGCCGGTGGCGATGAGCGAGGCGATCAGTTCGGCCGTGTCCGTGACCCTGATCGGCCGGCCGTTCAGCCAGGCGCCGGCGCCGCGGACGGCGCAGAACAGTTCGTCGAGGATCGGCAGGTAGACGGCCGCAGCCTGTGGCCGGCCGTGGTCGAGCAGGCCGATGGATACGGCAAAGAACGGAAATCCGTGGGCAAAGTTGGTGGTCCCGTCGAGCGGATCCACCACCCAGAAACGGCCCGACCGCTCCAGAGTGTGGGTGGCCGCCGTTTCCTCGGTCATGACCGCCACCTCCGGTGTTGCCGCGGCCAACAGGGCGACAATGGCGGCCTCGGCAGCCAGGTCCGCCTCGGTCACCAGGTCGATGGCGCCCTTCATGGTGATGTCGTGGGGCTGTTCGTAGCGGTCCCTGAGGATGGCGCCGGCCGCGAGGGCAGCCCGGCAGGCCGCGTCCAGCAGGCGGGCCTGGTCGGCAGAGGGGCAGTTGGCAGCGGCTGCGGTCGTTCTGTGCATGGTGGACTCGGGTTCGTTTGCGCCGGGAAACCGGCAGAGAGGCGATATTGACCGCTCGGAGCGGGCGGGACACGGCGCAGAGCGGGCGGGGCGACGGGGCCGGCTGGACCGCGGTGATCACACCTCAAGCCGCTGTCTGCCAGACCGCCAGCGCCCTCTTGTACACCTGCGAACGGGGCAGGTCAAGATCCTCGGCCACGGCACGAACCGCGTCCTTGAGGCTGGCCCGGAGTTCGTCCCGGTACCAGCGGAGCAGGTCGTCGAGTTCTTCGGGACGGTCGTGCGGTCGGCCGGGGGCACCCCCGACAATGAGCACCAACTCCCCCTTGACACCGCCTTGGACCCGGTCCGCCAGGGCGGAGAGCGTCCCCTCCAGGCATTCCTCGTGTATCTTGGTCAGTTCACGGAAGAGCTGGGCCCTCCGGTCACCGAGTACCCGCTCCATGTCCCGCAGTGAGGCGGTGATGCGGTGCGGCGATTCAAAAAAAACGAGGGGGTAGGGCAGGGCGGCCAAGGTGCGCAGCAGTTGGCGTCGTTCGGAGGTGTTGGCCGGTGGAAAACCGGCGAAGAAAAAGCCGGTTTGCGGCAGCCCGGCCACGGACAGGGCCGCGGTCAGGGCCGACGGACCCGGGATGGCGACGATCTCCACCCCCGCCCGCCGCGCCCTGGTGATGAGCACGGCGCCCGGGTCGGACAGTGCCGGCGTACCCGCGTCCGATACCAGGGCAATGTGTTCGCCGGCCAGCAGCCGGGCAAGCAGCTGTTCGGCTTTCTGCTGTTCCTTTTCGCGGAAATAGCTGGTCAGGGGGGTGTTGATCTGCAGGTGCCGGCACAGGTTGCGGGTGTGGCGGGTGTCTTCGCAGGCGATCAGGTCGACCGTGGTCAGGGTCTCGATCACCCGCTGGCTGAGATCCTTGAGGTTGCCGATGGGGGTGGCGACAACGTAGAGCCGGCCGGAGCCGGCCGGCGGCGGGCTATGGGTTTGCGACGAATCCATGGAGGAAAGCGGGTGCCGTGGTTGTGGGAACGGGGAAGGGGGGGTTCAGCGGCCGAGCGGGTCGGTCAGCCGGGCAGGGCGTAGACCAGGATCGGTTCCGCTTCCACCCCGTGGATGCCGGGGGTGAAGGCGGCGAAACGGCGGTGTCCGCCGGCGAGCCGTGACAGCTCCAGACCCTCGATGATGAGGATGTCCCGCGCCAGCAGGTGCCGGTGGGTCGGGTGGCCGGGTTGGCCACGCTCTAGACCCAACTGGTCGGTGCCCACGAACAGCAGGGGCAGGCGGGCCAGCCAGGCGGCCGCTTCGGCCGTCAACCCGGGAAACTGCGGGTCAAAGGCGGCCGCAGGTCGGGCCATGGTTTTGAACAGCACCGCCTCAACCCCCTCCAGGGGAAGATCGCGCACCTGGTCCAGGTCGATGGCGGTGCGCGGGGCCGGGCTCAGGTCCACCACCAGGGCGTGAAAGGTCAGCGGGAAGCGCTGATAGTCGCTGGAACGTTTGCCGCCCTCGATGGCATGGAGCGGGTAGTCCACGTGGGTGCCGGTGTGCAGCGGCAGGTGCAGGCTGCTCTCGTGCATGCCGTGGCTGGCAAAGGTTCTGGTGGTTTCAATGACCGGCCGCTTGTCGTCCTGGTTCTTGTAGACCACCATCTCTTCGTTGATCGGCAGCGAAACCGGGATCCAGCCGTTCAGCATGGCGTTTCTCCAGAAGGGGGCACCCGGTCGGAGCCGGGAGGATAGAGGACAAGGCGGTGTTCCGCGGCCCGGGCGCGGATCTGGTCGGCGATACGCCACTGCTCGCGCAGTTCCTCGAAACCGGCGAACAGGGTGTGGTCGCCGGCGAGGGCGTCCTGAAGCAGCTTGACATAGGCCTCGGGCCGACTGCCCACGGCCCGGCAGCTGTGGCAGTAGTCGGCGGTCACCTGCTCGAGGTCATAGCCGTACCCCGGGGTCTTGGAGTTGAAACGCAGTTGCATGCCTTCCCGTGGGAAGACCTCGATGGTGAGCCGGTTGCCCGGGGCCTCGATGGTTTCCGCGCAACTGGGGCACATCCGCGTGGGTCGGAAATCGAGACGGATCTCGGTCCGTTTTTCGGCGAGTTTCTTGCCGGTCCGGACCATGAAACGAGTGCCCTGCCACTGCTGGGTGTCGATGCGCAGGGCCGCCTCGACATAGGTATCAATGAGCGAGCCGGGGCGCAGGGCGTCGTAGCCCTGGTATTGGCCGATCACCGGCGAGAAACGATCATCGACGGTGATCCGGCGGAGTACGTCAATTTTGGCCTGGCGGATGGCCTCGGGGCCGAGATGGGCCGGCGCGGCCATGGCCACCAGGGCCACCATCTGCAGCAGGTGGCTTTGGACCATGTCGTTGATGGCGCCGGCGCGGTCATAATAGTCGAGCCGCTCCTCCACACCCGTGGTTTCGATACTGGTGACATCCACACGTTCCACCGAGGCACCGTTCCAACTGTCAGTGAACAGGCGGTTCGAGAAACGGATGGTGAGGATGTTGCGGATCATATCCTTGCCCAGGTAGTGGTCGATGCGATAGATCTGCTCCTCCCGGGCCAGGGTCATGAGTTCTTCCTGGATCCGGGCGGCCGAAGCGAAATCTTCACCAAAAGGTTTTTCGCAAAGAAGTCGATGGGCTGGATCGGTGGAGGAGAAAATCCCTCCATCGCGCAGGCCGGAAGCAATGGGCACAAAGGCCTCCGGTTTGACCGCGAGGAAAAAGAGCCGTCGCGTCCCGGGAGGATATTCCCGGCCGAGACGGTGTGCCAGGTCCACAAAGGCGGCGGGATCGTTGAAATCGAGTTGCTGGTAACGGATGGCGGAGAGTAACGGCTCCTCTATCGTTATACGGCCTTTCTTTTCGATGAAGGCGAGATAGGCTGGCGTGTCGAATGGTCTGCGGCCAAAACACCAGATGCGGGAAAAGAAGGGCGTGCCGGCTGCCCACTGCTGCAGGGCCGGCAAAATCTTTTTGGCCGCCAGGTCACCGGTGGCCCCGAAGAGGAAGAGGTGCGCGTCATTCCCGTCCATCGTTCACTCCTTGTCCCGGGTTACGACGGCGTGACCGCCGAACTCCCGGCGCATGGCCGCAACGGACCTCTCGGCAAATTTTTCCCGATCCTGTGATTTGAACCGGGCAAAAAGGGCGGCGGCAATGGTCGGCGCCGCGACACCAAGACGAACCGCCTCGTTGACCGTCCAGTTGGCTTCGCCGGAGGCCGCGACAATACCCTCGATGGACTGCAGATCGGGCTCGCGGGCCAGGGAGGCGGCGGTCATGTCCATGAGCAGCCCTGAGACAATGGAACCCCTTTGCCAAACCGCGGTCACCTTGTCCAACTCCAAGCCGAGCGGACTGTGTTGCATGATTTCCAGACCTTCGCCGATCGCCTGCATCATCCCGTATTCGATGCCGTTGTGGATCATCTTGACAAAATGTCCGGACCCGCTCTCGCCCAGGTAGGCGAAACCGCTGCTGCCACCAAGGGCTTTGAACACAGGTTCGATCCGATAATAGATTTCCCGGTCGCCGCCGATCATCAGGCAGGCGCCATTACGCGCCCCCTCGGTACCGCCGCTGGTGCCCACATCCATGAAATGGATGCCAGCCTGAAGCATTTGCGCGTGTCGGCGTTGACTGTCCTGGTACCAGGAGTTCCCGCCATCAATGAGGATATCCCCGGAATCGAGCAATGGCAGCAGGCGGGAGATCATGGTGTCGACCGGGGCGCCTGCAGGAATCATCAGCCAGACAACCCGAGGCGGGAGGAGGGCGGCAACGAAGGTCTCGAGGCGGGAAAAGCCCTTGATGCCTTCCGCAGCCAGGTCGGTAATTTTTTCTGATTTCTCGCTGAAAACGACGATCTCAAGCCCGTGATCCCGACCATTATGAACCATGGGCAAACCCATTTTTCCCATACCGATCATGCCAAGCTGCATGTGCTCCTCCTGGGGACTGTGGTGGTGTACGATTGTTAAAAGCTTATTCAATTTTTCTTAATTTTTCAGGAAAAAAGCAAGGAAACTGGGCGGGGTGCTCTGGAAGGTGGAGGTTTGCGGGGGAGGGGGAGGCGTTCGAGAAGCCGGGAATTAAGGTTACGGTGATGGTTCTGGCGAGTTAGACGCAAGAAAGCCCCTATGACCATTGGTCATAGGGG
>ERZ1645187.141-NODE-141-length-68408-cov-11.231709_pt1 | contig 68408 bp, 61 predicted proteins | sample MGYA00575352_ERZ1645187 | MGnify/ENA primary metagenome ERZ1645187 (study PRJEB40837, sample SAMN11349314) | freshwater sediment metagenome | isolation source: river sediment | host: Sediment | place: India: Wazaribad , New Delhi | collected 2017-02-21 ... | reverse complement strand
GGCGTCCGCCGGCGCCGCCGGCGGCACCGCGCGCGACATGAAGTCGTTGAGCACCTGGTCCGTCACCGGATACGGGATGTCGATGCCGCGCCGGCGGAACTGGTACCACACGTGCCGGCGCACTTCGGCCTGCACCGGCTCGCGGAACGGATAATCGTCCAGCCAGATGCGCAGTTCGTAGCCGATGCCGTAGCTCTTGAAATCCACGAGCAGCGCCTGCGGTTCCGGCGTGCGGCGCACCGCCGGCACCGCGGCCGCGGCGGCTTGCAGCGCGCCGAGCACGAGATCGGGCGGCGCGTCGTAGCTGGCGTCCACCTGCACCGCGCAGCGGCGCGGCTCCGCCGGCCGGCTCAGGTGGCGGATGCGCGCTTCGGCCACCTTGGCGTTGGGAATGCGGACCGGGATCTGGTCGCGCGTCGTCAGCCAGGTTTCCCGCCAGTTCATTTCCGTCACGCGGCCTTCGAGATCGTCGATGGCGACCCAGTCGCCGGGCGCCAGCGAACCGGTCAGGTTCAGCGACATCCCGGCCAGCAAGTTGCCGAGCACCCCCTGCAGCGCGAAGCCGACCACCGCCGTGACCAGCGCGGTGGAAGCCAGCAACGGCGCGACGTTCCAGCCCAGCTCGAAGCGCAGGGCGCAGAACGCCGCCAGCGCCGTCGCGATCGCCCGCAGCACGCCGCGCAGCAAGGCGGGCAACGCCTGGCCGTTCCAGGCGAGGACCTGCCGGAACGTCGCCTCGCCGAGGCCGTAGGCCAGCAGCAGCAGCCAGAACAGGCTCCAGGCCCCGACGTGGGCGGACGGGAACCGTTCCGCCCATGCCGCGCCGGCCAGCGCCGGCAGCCGCAGCGCCAGCGCGCCCAGGCCCAGCGCCAACAGCGGGAACGGCAGGCTTTCCAGCGACGCCCACAGCCATTTCGCCGCAAGCCCGCGCGCGGCCTGCGCGCGGCGCGCCAGCGCCCGGCGCGGTCCCACCGCCAAGCCCAGCGCCGCCAGCGCCGCCAAGATCAACGCCGCCGCTTCCGCGAACCGGTACCAAATCGCGCTATTCATTCAGGGTCTCCGTCATGTTGTCGACGTTCGGAAAAAGAGCGCCCTTGAACGCCGCCGCCGCTTCTTCGGCCATGGCGTCGATCTGGGCGTCGGTGCGTTCCGGCGCGTGGTGCACTAGCCAGAGCTTCCGCGCGCCGCACCGGCGGGCGGCTTCCGCGGCGTCCGCCCACGTGCTGTGCCCCCACCCTTTGTGGGCGGCGTATTCGTCCAGGCGGAAATGCGCATCGAACACCAGCAGGCCCGCGCCGTGCGCAAACAGCGCGAACGCATCCTGCGCGCGCGGCGTCATCGCCGCCCACTCGACGTCGGTCGCCACCACCACGCCCGCGCCCGTCGCCGGCTCGTCCACGCGGTAGGCGACGCAGCCGTCGGGATGCGCCACCGCCTGCCAGGAAATCTTCAGCTCGCCGATTTCCTGCGGTTCATCCGGCACCGGATATTCCGCCGGCGGCAGCTTCACGGGCCAGACCGGCGGCGAAAACGTCCGCCGCAGGATTTCGGCGAGGCCGCCGCGCGGCGATACCAGCCGCTTCGGCCAGACGTCCTGCAACAGCGGCAAGCCGATCAAATGGTCCAGATGGGTATGCGTGAAGAAGAGGGTCCCGCCGGGTTTCAGGCGTCCTTTCAGGCGGCCCGCGCCGCTGCCGGCATCGATCAGCACCTGATCGCCGCCGGCGCTTTCGACCAGCAGGGAAAACGTGTCGCCGCCGTAGCGGCTGCGTTCCGCGCCCGACACCGGAAAACTTCCGCGCGTTCCGCCCAGGAAAACCTTCATGGCGTCCTCCTCACTTTTCCGTCAGGTTCCAGATGCCGTCCCAGGCCGCGGCCGGGCCGGCGGCCGCCAAGGCGCGGCATTTCGCCGCGTAGGTCTTCGCCGCCGCTTCGTCGCCCAGCGCTTCGAACGCGGCCGCCGCGTCGGTCCAGCGCCCGGCCCGGGCCTGCGCCAGCGCGGCTTCGAACGCTTTCTCCGCGGCTTGTGCCGGCTCGCCTTCCAGGCCCGTCGCTTCGTATACCCGCACCGGCGTCTTCCGCCCCACCACCGTCAGCTTCCCGAGTTCGCGTCCGGGGAACGCCCCGTTCGTCTGCGACCACGTGGATTCCGCCACCATCATGTAGGTGCCCAGCGCCTTGTTCGCGCCTTCGAGCCGCGAGGCCAGGTTCGCCGCGTCGCCCAGCACCGTGTAGTCGAACCGGTTGCTCGAGCCCATGTTGCCGACCACGACCGCGCCCGTGTTCAGGCCGATGCGCATCTTCAGCGTCGCGCCCGTGCGCTGCGCGAACTCCGCGCGGCGCTCCGCCAGCTTCCGCTGGCAGCGCACCGAGGCGCGCACCGCGCGGACGGCGTGGTCGGGCTGGTGCAGCGGCGCGTTCCAGAACGCGATGATCGCGTCGCCCTCGTACTTGTCCAGCGTGCCGCCCTCTTCGAGGATGATGTCCGTCATGTCGGAGAGGTAGTCGTTCAAGAGCTTCGTCAGGTCTTCCGGCCCCAGCTTCTCGGAAATCGTCGAGAACCCCTGGAGGTCGGAGAAGAAAATCGTCAGCTCGCGGCGTTCGCCGCCGAGCTTCAGGCTGCCGGGATCGCGCATGATCTGTTCGATGACGTCGGCGCTCAGGTAGTGCTTGAACGCGCCCTTGATGAACATCTTCTGGCGGCCTTCCAGCACGAAATTGACCACGGCCCCGCCCAGCAGCGCGAAGCCGACGCCGACCATGGCGCCGGCCGCCGGCAGGACGTAGCCCGCCGCCCACGCCGCCAACCCCGCCAAAATCGGCAGCGGAAGCAGCACGAGGGCCGCCGCCGCGCTTTGCCAGCCGTTGCGCGCGGAAGCGGCGATGCCGCCCGCCGCCAGCGCCAACAGCAGCACCCAGAGCCACTCGGCGGGCACCGGCACGTCGCGCAGAAAATCGCCCGCCAGCAGGTTGTCCAGCATCGTCGCGTGGATTTCCACGCCCGGATAGCCCGCACCCATCGGCGAGGGACGCAGATCTTTCAGTCCCGGCGCGCTGAATCCGAACAAGACGTGGGTGTCCTTGAATACGCTGCCGTCCGGAATCGGCGGCTCGCCGCCTTCCTGCAGCCGCAGCTCCGACTGGATCACCGCCGCCGCGCCAAAGGCCTGGTGCGTCCGCGTGGGACCCCGGAACTTCAGGATCATCCGGCCGGCGCCGTCCAGCGGGATCCGCCGGCCGGCGACGACCCAGGCGCGCGGTTCGAGCGTCGCCTTCACGGAAACCGCGTCCATGCCCGCAAACCAGGCCGCGCAGCCCAGCGTCGGCAGCACGTGCCCGTCGTAGATGCGGAACGGCAAGGCGCGGCGATAGATGCCGTCGCCGTCGGCCACGGCGCTCACGTTACCGAGCCACGCCGCCGCGCCCGCCACTTCCGGCACCGGAAACGACGCGCCCGGCGAAACGACGTCGTTCGCCGCGGCGGGGTGCGCTTCCAGCCAAGCTTCCAGACCTTGGATTTCGATGGGATTGGCTTTCGCGAAGTCCGGCCAGCCGGCCGTCTGTTCCGTCTGCCCGCCCAGGAAGACCGCGCCGGCGAAGCGGCCGAAGCTCGCGACGGCGGCGCCGAACGCCTCGTCGTCCGCCACCCCGTAGGCCGACGGCTCCGTGTAAAGCACGTCGAACGACGCGCTGCGGGCGCCGTTCCGCTTCAGGTAGTCCAGCAGCGGCCCGTAGGCTTCGCGCGGCCAAGGCCACGACCAGCCCATGTTCCGGCTGGCCCAGTCCAGGCTTTCCTGGTCCAGCAGGATTAGCTTCACCTGCTCCGTGGCGGCCGAGGGCTTCGCCAGCAGGCGCGCGCGCCAATCGGCCAGCGGATTGTCCCAGCGCTCGATCCAGCCCGTGCGGGCGAGCGCGCCCACGGCGGCCGCCGCCAACACGCCGGCCAACAGCCCGAACGCCGTTTTTTTGTTCATCCGCCGCGGCCTTTTACAGTTTCTGCGTGGCGGCGGCGAACCGCTTCTGGCGGGCCGGCGCGGTGGTCGCCGTCGGCGCGACGCCGATCTTCGCCAGCTGCGCGAGGCGGTCGGCGGGCGCCGGATGCGTCGCCGCGAAATCCTTGCGCGACGAATCCCAGTTCTTCGCCATGTTCTCCAGCATCGCCGCCAGCGCGCCGGGCTGGTAGCCCGCCCGCTTCAGGATCGCGACGGCCGCCGCGTCCGCCTCGTATTCCAGCTTCCGCGAATAGCCGCTGTTCATCAGCGTGGTGGTGATGTCGTTGATGGATTCGTCGAAAGCCTTGGTCACTTCGGCCAGCTGTTCGCCGGCGAGGTTCTTGCCGGCCTCGACCGCCAGGATCGTCAGCGCGGAATTGAGGCGGCCCGTCTTGATGGCGCGCAAGCCGTGCTGTTTCTCGACGTGCCCGATCTCGTGGGCCAGCACCGCGGCCAGTTCGTCTTCGTTCTGGCAGCACTTCATGAGGCCGCGCGTCGCCAGAATCAGCCCGCCCGGCGCCGCGAAAGCGTTGATGTCGTCCGAGTCCAGCGCCAGGAAGTGGTAGCCGCCGAACGTCTCCGGCCGCTCCGAGAACTGCGCCAGCGCCTGGCCCATTTCGTTGAGGTAGGCGTTCAGATCCGCGTTTGCCAGGGGCTTGTACTGCGTCAGCACCGTCGCCGCCACCGTGCGGCCGACGTAGTATTCCTGTTCCGGCGTGATGTCCTGGAAGGTTTTCGTCACGGCGGTGCCCACGCGCTTGGTGCTTTCGGCCTGCTCCGGCGTGATGACGCCGCCGGCGGCCGCCACGTCGGCCGCGAGGGACGTCGCCTGGTTGACCATTTCGCAGCCCGTCGTCGCCACCATCAGCGCCGCCGCCGCGAGACCCAGCGCAAGAATCGTCGAAATCGTTTTCACGTCGCGCTCCTTCATTGGGCCAAATCGCCCTGCTTCAGGAATTCGACCAGGCGGGCGTTCGAAATCTTCTGCTGGCCCATCCAATCCACCCAGGCGTAGTCGAGGTTCTTGTTCTGCTTCTTGTATTCGGCTTCGACTTCCTTGCTGAAGCCCTTGCCGGCCAGCGCGACTTCCTCGCTGCCGACCGACTGGACGCGCGCGTCTTCCGAACCCGAGCTCATGACGACGCGTTTCGGCGTCAGCGCCGACTCGTGGATCCAGCCGGTTTTGCCGGCGACCGACACCTCGCACCAGCCCGCCTGGGTCTGGTTCACGGTCACGCGATCGCCGTAGGCCACCGTGCCGACCACCGCGCCCAGGAACGACGCGCGGTTGCGCAACTGCCCGTCGCGCACCTGCACGCTCATCTCTTTCGCCGCCCACGCGCCGGTGGCCAGCAACGCCACGCAACACGCCAACATCCATTTCTTCATGATCCTTCTCCCGCTTTCGCTATTTCCCAAGTCGCTGTTCGTCGCGGAAAGTTACCAAAAGGCCGGCCATTTTCATCGCAACCGCTTCGTCGTCAATCTGTTCCGCGCAAGATACCCCTTCTTCCAGAACATGCAAGGCCTCCGGTTGGAGCCCCTGCGCTCCCAGGCTGCGCGCGGCGCGGTAGAACCGGTCGGCCGCCCCGGCGAGATCGCCGGCCGCCTGCGCTTGCCGGCCGGCTTCGGCCAAGGCGCGAGCCATTTCCGGCAGGCGCCCCGCCTGTTTCCACAGTTGGGCAGCTTCGTCCTGCAGGGTCATGGCGGCGGCGGGCTGCTTCTCCGCAACGGCGATCCGCGCGCGCAGGTCTGTTTGTTCCGCCTGGAGCGAGGCCGGCAACCGTTGCCACTCCTTCGTGGACATGCCCGCCAGCGTCTTCGTCGCGGCCGCCGGATCCTCTTTGGCCAACTCCGCGCCGCTCTTCGCCAACAGCGCCTGCGCGCGCAACGCGGGCGACGGCGCCCGTTCGAGCGCCTCCGTCGCCCGAGCGACCGCTTCGTCGGATTTTCCGAGCGCCGCTTCCACGCGCGCCGCCGCCACGAGCAGTTCCGCGCGGCGCGCCGGCGAAATCCGCTCGTCCGCCAACGCTTCGGCGAGGCCCTTCCGGGCATCCGCGGCCTGGCCGGCCGCCAGCAGGCATGTCGCGCGGTTCACGGCGGAGAGCGCCAAGGCCTCCGCGTCGTCCAGCGCCCGCGCCCGCTGCTCCGCCCGATCATAGGCCACCGCTGCGCGCCGGTAATCCCCGCGCTCGTAGGCGTTCCGCCCCGTCGTGGAAGCCGACACCCAATCCGCGTCCGTGAATTGCGGCGCGGGCGGCGACGCGCACCCCGCCGCCAGCAACACCGCGAACAGCGCCATCCAGCGCGCGAATCTTGGACTTCGCATCCTGACCTCTGCTCTCTGACCTCTGACCTCTGTCCTCATGGCACCAAAACCTCCTCGGAGCGGACGGCATCGTCCGATCCCATGTATTTCCGCAGCAGCCAATGCTTTTGCAGGCCGTCCAGCAGCGCGGTCGACTCGCGCATCAGCGCCTGCGCGTCGCCGACGACCGCCGGCAAGTTGTCCACCTCGCCGCCCACGGTATCGGCCATCGCCGGGAGTTTTGCCACCGTCGCCTGCAGATCCGCCGCCATCGCGTTCAGCTTCGCCAAGATTTTCTGCACTTCCGCGACGATGTTTTCCACGTCTTTGGCCATCGCCGGATCGTTCAGGATCTTCGCGGGGATTCCCGGTCCCTTGCGGATGTCTTCCAGCAGGCCGTTGAGGTTCGCCAGCAACTGCTGCAGGCTGCCGTCCGGATCGTTCAGGGTGCCGCCCAGGGCCATGTATTCCGCGATGGCGCCGTTCACGAGCGACAAGGTGTTGATCGCTTCCTTGCGGATGGCTTCCAGCGAATCCATCAGGACCTGGATGATTTCCGTGTCTTGTTTGCAGGAGATCTCTCCGCCGGTCCGCGGCAATTCAGCGCCCGCGACGGGCAGATCCTCGCCCGTGACGGGATCCTTGTCGGGGCCCAGTTCGATGAAGGCGTCGCCGGTCACCACCAGCTTTTTCTTCACCCACGCGACCGTATCTGTCCGCACGAACCGCATGAACGGCCCCCGGACCCGGATGCTGCCCGTGATCTGGTCGTCGTCGCCCACCTGGATGTCCAGCACGCTGCCGACCTGCGCCCCCTTCAGCATGACCTGCGCGCCTTTTTGCAGTTCCATCGAACCTTCCGCCGGAAACTTCAGGCCGATGACGTACTTTGCCTCGAACCAATGCTGCGCATGGCCGGCCACGATCACGCCCGCCAGCAGCAGCAAAAACACCAGCAGCACGAAACCGCCCACGATCTCGTTCACGTATCGGAATTTGAATTTCTTCGCCATGCCTCGCTCCTCACGCCGTTTCCGGCGACGCGATCGCCAGCGGCTCCAGCGCCGCCCGCGTTTCCGCATCCATCGAATCGTCCAGCCACACCGCCGCGCCGCCGGCCGCGCGCACCTGCCGCACCGCTTCCAAAAACAGGGCGCGGTCTTCCGGCGCCGCGTCGCGCAGCGGGCGTTCCAGCACCAGCGCGTCCGGGTTCCCCGAAAACGCCCGCATCCACAGGATTTTCTGCCGGTCCCGTTCGCGCACCAGCGGCGCGCGCTCCGCCGGCAGCGGCCACACCCCGAAATGCCGCGCCCACCGTTCGATGGCTTCCGCCGCCCCTTCCCGGCGGTGCATGCGCGACGGCAGCCACGCGTTTTCGTCCATGTCCAGATTCGCCAGCAGGCCGCCCGCCGCGAAAACGCAGCCCATCCGGCCCCGTTCGGCCGACGCGGCGTCGGCGCCCCGGTCCCGCCATTCCACGCCCTTCCAGAACACCCGTCCCGCCGGCGGCGGTTCGATGCCCGTCAGCCAATCCAGCCACGCCAGCTCCGAATCGCGCCCGATCGGAATCCACAAGGCGCCGCCGCGCGGCACCGCAAAACTCCACGCCGCGCCCGGCGTCGCCCCCCGCACCGCTTCCACCCGGATCAATTCGCTGGATTCTCGTTCGTCCATTCCGTTGTCCTATAGATACGCCATCAGCGAAATCAGCAGCGACGTCACGAACAGCGCCGCCACCGACCGCATCACGCCGCGCGTCGCCGCGATCGGCACTTCCGTGGCCGCCGCGCCCACGGCCAGTCCTTCGTCGCAGCAGATCGCCCCGGTCAGCATGCCCGGCAGAATCGACTTCGCCAGCAGGCTGAACACGTCGCGCGGACCGATCGCCCCGATGACGTTGCCGAAAAACAATCCCATGTCGATGTCGCCCAGTTCGATGACCCACAGGCACAGGAAGCCGCCGATGAACGTCACCGCCAGGAAGATGATCGTGAGGCAGAACGTCGACGCCGCCACGCCCAGCACGCGCGGAATCACCAGATAGATGAACGGATCGATGCCCTGCGCATCCAGCGCGCGCACTTCGCCGTGGACCTTCATGCTGGCCAATTCCGTCGAGATCGCCGTGCCGCTGCGGGCGATCACCACGAAATTCGTCAGCAACGGCCCCAGTTCCCGCAACACGACGGCCGTCAGGATCGGTCCGATCAGCGCGGCCTGGCCCAGGCGCATCAACCAAAACTGCGCCTGCACCACCACCAACGTCCCCACGATCAGCGCGATCATCGCGACGAACCCCGTCGCCTCCAGTCCCGTAAAGAGCACTTGCCGCGCCAGCACGTTGCGCATGGGCGCGGTCCAGATGGCGGGCCGCACGGCTTGCGTCGCCACCGCCCAGACCACCGCCGTCGTCCGCGCGGCCCGGCCCAGCCGTCCCCGCACGCCGGCGCCGATCTGACCCAGAAAATTCATCTTGCCGGCAGTATAGGCCACCCCTTCCTTTCCGTACAACATCTTCCCCAAGCCAAAATTCCGTCTTTCTTCCGCCGCCCGCCGCTCCTATCATGCCTCCCATGTGTGCCGTCCCGATCCAGCCGTTGCGCGCCGCCGTCCGGCGGAAACTGCTGCCGTGGTTCGCGGCCAACGCGCGCGACCTGCCTTGGCGGACGGCACCGCGCCGGCCGTATGCCGTCTGGATCTCGGAAATCATGCTCCAGCAGACCCGCGTGGACACCGTCATCCCCTACTTCCGCCGTTTCCTGGCCCGGTTTCCCGATCCCGCCGCCCTCGCCGCCGCCCCGCTGCAGGACGTCCTCAAGCTCTGGGAGAATCTCGGTTACTACTCCCGCGCCCGCCAAATCCACAAAGCGGCGCAAATCCTCGTGCGCGACCACGGCGGCAAACTCCCCGCCGATCCCGCCGCCCTCGCCGAACTCCCCGGCCTCGGGCCCTACACTGTGGCCGCCATCGCTTCGTTCGCCTTCGGCCTGCCCCTCGCCGTTCTCGACGGCAACGTCATTCGCGTCTTCGCCCGCCTGCTGGCCCTGCCCGACGACATCGGCTTGCCCGCCACGAAAAAGAAACTCCAACGCCTCGCCGACGATTTGCTGCCGCGCGACGAGCCGGCGAAAGCCAACGAGGCCTGGATGGAGCTCGGGGCGCTGGTTTGCACCCCGCGCGCGCCCCGCTGTCCCGCTTGCCCCCTGCGCGGCGTCTGCCGCGCCGCGAAATCCAAAACCCCCGCAGCGTTCCCGAAAAAGAAGAAGAAAATGAAAGTGCCCCACAAAGTCGTCGGCGCCGCCGTCATCCTCAACGCCCGCAACCAGATCCTGATCGCCCAGCGCAACCCCGAAAAGGGGATGCTGGCCGGCCTGTGGGAATTCCCCGGCGGCAAGATCGCGGAGGGCGAAACCATGCCCGCATGCATCGCCCGCGAGCTGAAAGAAGAGATGGGCCTCGACATCGAGGTCGGCGCGCATCTCGTCACCGTCCACCATGCCTACAGCCATTTCACCATCGAACTCCACGCCCATTTCGCCCGCATCCGTTCCGGGCGGCCCCGCCACCTCGAATGCGCCGGCCACGCCTGGACCACGCGCAACCGCTTCGACGAGTTTCCCTTCTCCAAGGCCGACCACGAAATCATCCGGGCGTTGCGCGCCCTGCCCGCCCCCCCGCGCCTGCGCGATTATTTTCCCGCGCCCAAATTAGCCAGATCCTAATTTGAGTTTTTCCCGCCGCTGTCGTAAAAAGCAAAAGCATGCCGGTCATCATCCATGTCGATCACGAAAGGCGGCGCGTCGTCGGAACGGCCACGGGCACCCTCGAGGACCGGGACCTGTTCACCTACCAGGAAAAGGCCGGGCGCTACGAAGGCTACGACGAAATCTTCGACGGAACCGCGGTCGAACGGCTCCAGGACATCCATCCCGCCACCCTGATGAAATTGGCCGGCGTGGCCGCGGCGACGGATACCGAGAAACCGGCCAAGCTGGCCATCGTCGCGACGCAGGACGTCCATTTCGGGATGGGGCGGATGTACGAATCCTTCCGGGAATGCGCGCCGAACGCGAGCCGGAAACTGGGCATCTTCCATTCGCGGGAAGAAGCCGAACAGTGGCTCGACGCCAACGAAGAGTGAGCGACCCGGCCGGGCTTGCTTCGCCCGCCCCCCTCCGCTAGGTTTCTCCGCAGCAGGAGAACGCCCATGGACATCGCCGCCCTCGCCACGACCCGCCGCACGGCCAAAGCCTTCGATCCGGCCCGGACCATCCCGGAGCCCCTTTTCGACCAACTTCGCGTTTTGCTGCGCTTCAGCCCGTCCTCCATCAATTCCCAGCCGTGGCATTTCGTCGTCGCCGCCTCCGCCGCGGGCAAGGCGCGCCTCGCCCAGGCCGCCGTCGGCCGCTACGCCTACAACGCGCCGAAAATCCGCGCCGCCTCGCACGTCGTCGTCTGCTGCGTCCGCGCCGACGCGGAAGACGCCCATCTCGCCGCGATTCTCGCCCGGGAACAGGCGGACGGCCGTTTCCCCGCGCCCGAGGACCAGGACAAGCAGCGCCAAGCCCGCGCCGCCTACGTCGATTTGCACCGGACCGTCCTCCGCGACGTCCCGCAGTGGATGGAAAAACAGGTCTACCTCGCCCTCGGCGGCCTCCTGTTCGGCGCCGCCGCCCTCGGCCTCGACGCCTGCCCCATGGAAGGATTCGACGCCGAACTCCTCGACGCCGAACTCGGTTTGGCCGCCCGCGGTCTGCGCTCCGTCGCCCTCGTCGCGCTCGGATACCGCGGGACCGGCGACTGGAACGCCGCCCTGCCCAAATCGCGCCTGCCCGCCGCGGATCTCTTCACCGAGCTCTGAGCCGCCCTGCCCCGGTTTTACGTAGCACGTAAAAACTTTGGCCGATTTTTCCACACTGTGGAAAAATATTTTCCACGGCGTGGAAAAATGCGAAAGTCCGGCCATGCGCGTGACTTTTCTCGGAACCGGAACCTCGTACGGCGTCCCCATGCCGGGCTGCGACTGCGCGACGTGCCGGTCGGCCGACCCGCGGGACAAGCGCTTCCGCACGGCGATCCGGGTGGAAGCCGGCGACGTCTCGCTGCTGATCGACACGCCGCCGGACCTGCGCAGCCAATGCCTCGCGCACGGCATCGCCCGCATCGACGCCGCGCTGATGACGCACGCGCACGCGGACCACGTCTTCGGCTTCGACGATCTGCGGGCCTATACCAACCGCATGGCGGAGCCCATGCCGGTCTGGGCGTCGGCCGGCACGGCGAAAACCCTGCGGCGCATTTTCGACTATCTCGACCAGCCCCCGATTCCGGGCACCTCGCTGGCGCGCATTTCCCTGCGCGTGGCGGAGGGCCCGTTCGAGTTCCGCGGCCTGCGGCTGACGCCGCTGCCGGCGGAGCACGGCCGCGCCGACATGATCGGCTGGAAGATCGAGCACGGCGGCCGCGCCTTCGCGGCGATTCCCGATTGCAAGTCGTTGCCGCCGGAGACGATGGATCTGTGCCGCGGCGTCGATCTGGTGGCGATCGACGCCCTGCGGATTCGCCCGCATCCCACGCACATGAACTTCGACGAAGCCATCGCGGCGCTGCGCGAAATCGGCGCCCAACGTTCGCTGGTCATCCACCTGTGCCACGAAGTCGCGCACGCGCAGGCCGAACGGCTGCTGCCCGCGGGGATGGCACCCGCCTACGACGGCCTCCGGATCGACCTGTGACCCCGCGTTCTGCGGCTTGAACCCCCGCGCCCGTTGCGGTAGGATGGTTTTTCATGAACGCAAAACTATTCTCCTCGATTCTTTTCGCGGGCCTGTTGCCTTTCTCGCTCCAGGCCCAGGAAGCGACCGCGCCCGAAGCGGCGCCGTTGAAGCCCCAGATCGTCTGCGACGAGCCGATGTACGACTTCGGCGAACGGAACAACACGGAGTTCGTCGAACACGACTATCCCATCCGCAACGCGGGCACCCTTTCGCTGGAAATCCTCAACGTGCGGGCCTCGTGCGGCTGCACGGCAGTCAAGCCCTCGCAAACCGTGATCCCCCCGGGCGGCGAAGCCTCCATCCGCGCCCGCCTCGATCTGCGGGGCCGCAACGGCCTCCAGCAGAAAACGATCACCGTCACGAGCAACGATCCCGACCAGCCGAACCTGATGCTGCAACTGAAGGGCACGGCCATTCAGGCGCTGCGGGCGCAGCCGGGCGCCCTGTTCTTCGGGCGGATCGAGGCGAACGGCGTGCGCGACCGCACGTTTGAAGTCATTTCCGCGCGCGGGCCCATCCAGATCGTCAGCGCCCGCACGGACCACCCGGGGCTCCTCTTGACGGCCCTGGATCTGCAGCCCGGCGAGGACGGCTCGACCCGGCGCTTCAACTTGGCGATCGACCCGGCGCTGCCGGAAGGCAACGTCAACGGTTCGGTTTTCATCAAGACCGACGTGGCCGACCAGCCCGAGCTGTCGATTCCCGTCGCCGCCTACGTCGTAAAGGCGGCGGAACCGGCTCCCGAACCGGCGCCGGCCCCATGATCCCCGGCGCGGCCACCGTCCGGCGCGGCGATACGCTCCGGATGGCCGGAGCTTGCGCGGCCCTGCTGGCCGTGGCGGCCGGCCTGGGCACCGCCGTCAATTTCCTGCGCCCCGCAGCCACGCGGTTGCCGTGGGTGGGCGACTGGCAACACCACGTCGAAACGAAAGCGTTCCGGGCCGGAATTCCGGTCGTCTTCCTGGCGGGCGCGCGCGAACGGACGGAAGATCCGGCCACGATGGTTTTCGACGCGCGCGTACCGGAGCAGTACGAGGCCGGACATCTGCCGGGCGCCCGCAACCTGCCCGTGGGCGAAGTCGACCGGCGCCTCGGCGCCTTGGCGAGCGTGCTGACGCCGGAAACGCCCATTCTGACCTATTGCGGCGGATCCGACTGCGCCGACGCCCTCGAACTGGCCGAGAAATTGCGCGAGTACGGCTTCCAGGATCTGACGCTCTATCCCGGTGGATACGCCGAGTGGACGGAATACGGCGGCGCCGTGCACGCGGGGAGCGAGCCATGAGCCGCGTCCGCACGCCCTTCCTCTGGCTGGCGCGGATCGCCGTCGCCGCGATTTTCCTCGGCGCCTGCATCGCCAAGATCCGCGATCCCGAGCTGTTCGCGCTGGCCGTGAACCGCTACCGCATCCTGCCCGGCGAATTCGTCAATCTCGTCGCGATCGTCCTGCCGTGGATCGAGCTGACCTCGGGGCTGGCGGTGCTGGCGGCGCCGGCGCGCCTGCGCGCGGCCGGGGCGCTGATCATCGCGGGCATGCTGGGGGTCTTCACCATCGCCATTTCCCTCAATCTGCTGCGCGGCATCGAAGCGTCGTGCGGCTGCTTCTCCACGCGCGCCGACGCGGCGGTGTCCGACGGCTGGAACCTGGTCCGCAACGGCGCGCTGATCTGGCTTTCGCTGGCGGTCTTTCTCGACGCCTTCCGCCGCGCGTTTCCCCGCCCGCCCCCGGCTACCCCATGAGCGCAAACCTGCAATCCATTTTCGAGGTCTATGCCGTCGGGGCGGGCCCGTCCAGCACGCACAGCATGGGCCCCCAGCGGGCCGCGCGCCTCTTCGCGCAATCGCTTCCCGCCGCGCCGGCGCGCATCTGCGCGACGCTGTACGGCAGCCTCGCGGCGACGGGGCGCGGACACTGGACGGACCGCACGCTGGTGCGCACGCTGCAGCCGATCCGGGTGGACGTCGTTTTCGACGCGAAAGCCCCGAACCTGCCCCATCCCAACACGATGAAGCTCGAGGCGTTCGACGCCGACGGCCATTCGCTGAAGGAATGGACCGTCTGCAGCATCGGCGGCGGCAATCTGACCGAAGCCGACGGCACGCCCGTCGCCTTCGTCCCGACGGCGACCTATCCCGTCGCGGGCATCGACGAAGCGATGAACTATTGCCGAGCCAACGATCTCGCCTTCTGGCAGCTGGCGGAAATCGTCGAGACCGATTTGTGGCCGCGCCTCGGCGACGTCTGGGACGCGATGGACGAAACGGTCAAGCGCGGCCTCGGCAGCAAGCAGATCATCTTGCCGGGCACGCTGGAGCTGGCGCGGCGCGCGGGCACCACGTGGCACCGCGCGCGCGGCCTCAAAGGCATGCCGCGCGACCTGGGCCTGGTGTCGGCCTTCGCGCTGGCCGTGGCCGAAGAAAACGCCGCGGGCATGCAGGTGGTCACGGCGCCGTCCTGCGGCGCCGCCGGCGTGCTGCCGGCCGTGCTCTACTTCTTCAAGACCGTCCGGCGGATGCCCCGGCGCAAGATCCTCGAAGCCCTCGCCACGGCCGGGTTGTTCGGCGCCTCCATCCGCGCCAACGCCACGGTCTCGGGCGCGGAAGCCGGCTGCCAAGCCGAGATCGGCTCGGCCTGCTCGATGGCGGCGGCGGCCGCGGCCCAGCTCAACGGGGCCTCGCTCAACCAGATCGAATACGCCGCCGAAATGGCCATGGAGCACAATCTCGGGCTGACGTGCGACCCCATCGAAGGTTACGTGCAGATTCCCTGCATCGAACGGAACATGAACGCCGCCCTCCGCGCCATCGAGTGCGCCGCGTTCACGCTGCTGACCGACGGGCGCCACCTCGTGAGCTTCGACGACGTGGTCGAAGTGATGAACCGCACCGGGCGCGATTTGCAGGCCGCCTATCGCGAGACCGCCACGGGCGGCCTCGCCCAGCTCTGGCGGCGCGACATCGAAAGCCGCCTGCGAAAGCCCGCCGCCCCATGAGCGCCTTGGCCAACGAATTTTCCTGGTCGCACTCGCGGCACGAAAGTTTCCAGGCCTGCCTCAAGCGCTACTACTTCGCCTATTACGCCTCCTGGGGGGGCTGGGACGAGAACGCGCCGGCGCGCGTCCGGGAGCTGTATCGCCTGAAGCGCCTCTCCACCCGCCAGCAATGGGCGGGCCACCACGCCCACCAGGCCATCGAATTCCTCCTGAAAAACGCCCGGCGCGATCCTTCCGGCGAAATCGCGGCAAGCGCGGAACCCCGCCAGATCGACCTGATGCGGCGCGAATTCCGCGATTCGCGCGCCGGCGCCTACCGGGCCGATCCCGTCCACGTGCCCGGGCTTTTCGAACACGAGTACCAGCTCGAGATTTCCGCCGAGGAATGGAAGGCCACCGTGGACCGCGTCGCCGTCGCCATCCGCCAATTTCTCGCGGGCGACGTCTGGCAGGCGATCCAAGAAGTGCCGGACGACGGCTTTCTGGCGGTGGAGCGCCGCGCCCACTTCCTGCTCGACGGCCTGAAGGTGTACGCCGTGCCCGACTTGGTGATCCGCCGCGGCGGCCAGGTGATCATCTACGACTGGAAAACCGGCGTGGCGCCCCTGGCGGAACACCGCACGCAGCTGGGCGTCTATGCCTTGCTGGCGCTCGACCGGTGGACGGCCGCGCCCGGAGAAATCGAAGCCGTCGCCTACAACCCCATCCTCGACCGGCGCGAGGCGTTCGCCTATTCCGCCGACGATCTGGAAACCCTGCGCGAATTCGTCCGCGATTCCGCCGACGAAATGCTGTTTCCCCTCGAAAACCCGGAAAGCAACGACGCGGGCGACGGAGCGAATTTCGATTGCGCCGACGACGAGGCGCCCTGCAAGACGTGTCCGTTCCTGCGCGCGTGTCCGCGCTGGAACGCGTAGCGGTCAGGGCGCGGCCGGCGGCGCGGATTTCTGCGCCGCTTCTTTCGCGAACTTGCGCTCCAGGATCCGGACATTCAGGAAGCTGACGTCGCCGGCGACGCCGTCGGCCACGTTCTGCTTGAAAACGTCCAGCGCTTCGCGGTCGCGGCCCATCCGGCGCAGCTGGAGGCCCACCTGCTCGCGATAGAACACGTGCTTGTGCTGGAACGCCGCCGCGCGGCGGCATTCTTCCAGCGCGGCTTCCGGATCGCCCAGCGCGTTGTAGACGCGAGACAGCGAAAACGCCACGGCCATGTCGAAGGGATTCAGTTCCCGAGCCCGCAGCAGATGGATTTTCGCTTCGGCCGCCAGACGCGCCTTGCCCTCGCGTTCCGCCGCCGGATCCGGATCGCGATACCACGTGGCCTGCGCGGACGTCAACTGGCCCAGCCCCAAATGCGGCCGGGCATGGCCTGCATCCCAGCGGATGGCCTTTTCGAAATCCGCGGCGGCCACGTCCCAGTCCAGCCGCTCGCGAGCGAGTTCGCCCTTCAGGTTCCAGACATACGAGACGCCGCCGGAAATCGCGAGCCAGGCGCATGCCCCGCAAACCAAGGCGCTCAATCCGGCCCCCGCCCAGCGGAACCAGCGACGAGAACCCGAAACGGGTTCGAACTCCCGTTTCCGCATCTGCGCGACGCCCCAAGCGACGCCCCCGATCCAGACCAACACGTGCGGATTGGGAAAAATGTGGAAATTGAAATCGAAAAGCGCATGGACGAGGCTCGACGCCGCCCCGCCGGCCGCACCGGCCAGCAACAGGGCCGCGACGCGCGAACGAGCCCGACCGACGGCCAGCACGACACCGATCCCGCCCCACAGCAGTCCGATCAGCAACAGTCCAAGACCGACGGCGCCGTATTCCACCTGCATCTGGAGATATTCATTGTGCAGGAAATCCCACGTCAGATGCTGATCGACGTGGCGCTGGTACGGCGGATATCGCCAGACGAACGAACCGCCGCCGAAACCCGTCAGCGGCCGATCGCGGATCATCGGCGGCATGTCCTTCCACATGGGGATCCGGATGCCGGCGGCGCCTGCTCGCTTGTCCAGCACTTCCTGGATGCGGACATTCACCATCGGCATGGTCTTCCATGCCGTCCAGCCCGCCGCCGCCGCCAGCAGCGGCAACGCCACCAGCGCCGCGAAGAACCAGGCCCGTCCCCGCCGCAACGCCAGCAGAAGCCCGGTCGCGCACAATCCGACCAGCAAGCCGCCCCACGCGCTCCGGCTCTGGGTCCAGACCAGCACGGGAGCCGACACGGCCAGGAAATAGAACGCCATCAGGCGCAATGGAAATCCGATTTCCGCCGAAAAAACCAGCAGGAGCGCCAGCGGAAACAGCATCGAGAGAACGTTGCCGAAATGGTTGGGACACAGATAAGTGCCGCTGGCGCGGGTTCCGTATTGTTCGGGACGCGGTGCCCACAGCACCAAGGTGGAGCCATTCACCTTCTGGATCAGCGCATACAGGCTTTCGAACGCAACCGATAGAAACAGGATGAACAGCAGCCACTTCCAGCGGCGAGCGGTGCCGCCGGCCATCTGGGTCCAGGCCCAAGCGGCCGCCAGCAGACAAACCCAGCGCAAGGCTTCCCAGCGCGCCGCATAGGGAACCGATGCCCCGAAAACGCCGAGCACCACGTAGATCGACAAAGCCGCGAAAATCCAGAATCCGGGGGGGGGCGCGCTACGCGGCGTGTCGGGAAAAACCAGCGGACGGATCAGCACCAACAAGGAACCGAACAGCGAAATCGCCAACCCCGGCGCATAACCCCACGTGCGGGTGGATCCCAGCAACCACATCCCCCCCGTCGCGGGCCACATCAGCAGAAAGAGCGCAATTCCATCGTAGACCCGCCTGCGAGCCGAAGGGTGTTCTGCCCCCCACTCGTCCACGCGGCGCATGCGGACCACCGTTTCCGTCAGAACCAGCTCCGGAGCACTTCGATGACGTCATCCGGCTCCAGCAAGATGTCATCTTCCGGCGACCGCTCCAGCTTGCGCGCGTTCTTGATGACCTTGACGATTTTGCCCCGGCGTTTGATCTGCACCTTTCCGCTGGCGAATTCAGTGTAGCCGCCTGCGGCCGCGATGGCTTGGGAAACCCGGGTGGCCGACAGGATCTGGAAGCGGCCCGCCGACCGGACTTCGCCCAAAATGAAATAGGAGCGCGTGGGCACCACCACGTTCACGGTGATGTTGCGGTAGATATCCTGATCCAGATAGATCTGGCGGATATTCCGCTCCAGTTCGGAAGCCGCCAAGCCCGCCGCCTGCACTTCATTGATCAGCGGCAACGTGATCCTCCCGCCTTCGTCGATGATGTCCTCGATGAGGTCGGGCGAAGGAATGCCGCGCAAAAAGACCTGAACTCCATCGCCCACCTTGAGCAGATAGCCGCCTTCCGCCGAAGAAACGCTTTCCGGCAGGGACATCTCCGGCGCGGCGGGTTCCATCCGCGCCGGCGCGGAAGTCGGTACGGCAGCGGGCCGGGCGACGGGAGCGGGCGCAGCCTTTTCCGCCGGCTTGGGCGCAACCACTTGGACGGGCGCCGCCGGAGCGGGCGCGGACGGGACGCGAACCGCCGGCGCCGACGAAGATTTGGCCGGGGCCGTGGAAGCCGCTGCCGCCGCGGGTTTGGGTGGAAGCCGATCCGTCGGAGCGGCCGTTTTAGAAACGGCCCGCGGGGCGGAAGCCGTCGGCGCCGCCGCGCTCGTGGCGGTTTTCGCCGGCTGGTTTCTCGACGCCACCAGCTCCGCATAACGGTCGTAGACCTTCTGGGAAGACGACGGCGTCGAGCACCCGGCCGCCAGGCCGAGCCACAACCCCGCCAGCGTTCCGGCGGCCAGGATTCCCAATGTTCTGCGGGTGAAATTCACGTCAAGCTTCCGTCGCATCGTCTTCTTTTTCGTGCTTCGTACTACCATAATACTTCTTGGTCGTATAGTGGTAGTAATAATAATAGTCGTCGCGCATGATGTTGATGTTGTTCAGGACGGCGCCCATCAGGTGTCCGCCGGCATTTTCGATCATGCGCTTGGCGCGCAGGGAAATGATCTTGGGATACTTGCGGTATTGCACCACCAAGAGCACGCCGTCGGCCTCGCTCGCCAAAATGGCCGCGTCCGTCACGCCCAGAATCGGGGGGGAATCCAGCAGAACGTAGTCGTATTTCCCCTTGAGGGCATCCAGCATGGCGCGCAGGCGAGCGTTGTTCATGATGCCGAGGGACCCGCGCCGCAGGCGGCCGCTGGTCATCATCCACAGGTTCGGCACGCCGGTTTCCTGGACCACGTCTTCGATTTTCAGCTCGTCGGTCAGCACGTTGACCATGCCGGTCCGGTTGGCCAGCCCCACCATCTTGTGCTGCACGGGACGGCGCAGGTCGGAGTCGACGATCAGCACCTTGCTGCCCTGCTCCGCGCACACGTAGGCCAGATTGAACAGCGTGGTGGACTTGCCTTCGCCGACGCCGCCGCTGATGACGGTGAAGATCTTCTGCTTGCCCTCGCGGGCAAGCAGTGCCAAGCTCGTTCGCAAAGCGCGATAGGCCTCGCCCTGGCCGCTCGACTGACCGGCTTCCGTGAGGGGACGCGACTGCTGCGGAATGACCGCCAGCACCGGCAGGCCCAGATACTTCTCGACCTCGTCCACCGTCTTGATCGACACGTCCAGATATTCCACGAAGAAGGCCAAGCCGGTTCCCGCCAGCAGACCCAGCACCACGCTCAGAAAGATGTTCAGCACCACCAGGGGACTCGTCGGACGGTCCGGCGCCTCGGCTTCTTCGACGATCTCCACCGTCGTGCGGGGCACTTCGACTTCGATGCCGGTCTGCGTGATGCGGGCGCGGAGCGCCGTCAGGATGTCGCGCTGGACGTCCACGTTCCGTTCGGCCCGGTCGAACGGAAGATAGTTCTCTCCTTCCGAAGCGATGTCCGACGTCTTGATCTTGGCGAGTTCCTCGTCCAAAGCCTCGTATTTCTGGCGAGCCACTTCGTAGTCGGCCCGGACGCCCGCCTTGAGACCCTCGAGCGCTGAAGCGAGCTGCCGCTGCAATTCCTCGACGGCCCCCTTCAAGCGCAGGACGTCCGGATGGTTTTCTCCGATCACGCCGTTTTTGATCATCAGCTGCAGGCTCACCTGGCTGTCGATCAGTTGCTGGCGGATGCCCATCAAGGTGGGGTCCTGCACGATGTAGGCGGCCGCATCCATCAGCCGATCGCCTTCCAGCCCCTCGAGCTGATCCATGCGGGCTTTGCGCACCAGCATTTCGACGCGGGCCGCGCTCCGTTCGCCTTCCAGCATGTTCAGCCGCGTGGCCTCCACGCGAATGCCCATTTGGCCGCGGCCGATGAGGGCAATGCCGCGTTCCTGCCGGATCCGCTCCAGCTCGGCTTCGGCTTCTTCGACGCGCTCCTGCTGCTTGCGCACTTCGTTGCCCATCGCGTCGATCGCGTGCTGGATCTCGCGGCGCTTGGCGAACAGACGGCGATCCCGGTAGACGTTGGCGATTTCGTTGGCGATTTCGGCGGCGAGCTTCGGGTCCTCGCTGGTGGCGCTGATGTTCATCAGGGTCGTATCGCGATCCTGTTCCACGCGGATGCTGCGCGAGAGGATTTGCAGCGCCAGTTCCGGCGTCACGGGCGACTTGTCCTCGTTGAGCTCGATTCCCCAGACTTTCTGGAGATTCAGGTTCCGGATCACCTCGGTCAGCACGGGCCGGGACCTCATGATCTTCTCCTGCGTCATCAGGAAGAAGGGGTTGTAGCCGAGGCGCGTGACCTGGCGCTCGAAGAAGGGATCCACGTCCATCGCGTCTTCGCGCACCTCGAGCTGGGTGGTCGCGGTGTACTTCTTCGGCATCATCAGCGTATAGGCGGTGCCGGTCACGATGGTCAGCAGCGCGACCGCCAGAATGACCTCCTTGCGATCGCGGATGACGCGCCAATAGTCGAGGAAGTGGAGAGCGGTGGTCTGGGATTCTTCTGCCATGGAGTCTTGTCCTGAAATGCCTAGCGGGGCTTGCCGCCCCGCCGGGTCTGTCTTCCGTTTGGGATCAGGAGAAAGGCGGCCGTTGCCGGTCGCCTTGCCCGTCCTGACGGACTAGAAGAGCTGGATCTTCCAGCCGACGTCGAATCGATTGCGGTCGTAGCTCTCGCGGCCCACCAGGTCGCTGTCCAGCTTGATGAACTGATAGCCGACTTCCACCCAATTGATGCGGTTGATGCGGTAGGTCAGGCGCGCGCTCACGAGGAAAGAATTTTCGTCGGCGTCCGTCGGAGTCGGCGTCGTCGGATCGCCGTCGTCCAGCGCATAATCCGCTTCGTACTGGTTGAGGGCGTAGGCGCCGCTGGCGTAGAAGCTCAGCTTCGTGGTGAAATCGTGCGCAAAGCTCAGGCTCAGATAAGTCCGGTTCTGGCTCAGGTAGAAAGCCACGTCCGATTCATAGATCGAATAGGCGGCCGCGGCCGTGATGCGGGTGGCGGGCGTCGGCAGGAAGGTCGACGAAAGCTCGAAGTACGGCTGCGTGTTGTCGTCGATCGCGTCGTTGTCGTACATGCGCTGTTCCATGCCCGCGCGCAGGCTGCCCAGCAGCTTGGGATTGAAGGTCTGCTCCGCACCGAGGCCGGCGAACACGGAGTTCGCGTCGCGGTTGTGTTCCGCATCCGCCTCGTTGTACACTACCGTCTGGTAGCGCAGGTCGCCCATGAGGGTCGTGCGGCTGGCCAGTTGCTGGCGCAGCGTCAAGCCGCCGACCGCGCTGTAGTAGTTGTCGTTTTCGTGGGCGTTGTCGGTGTATTTCAGCAGGATGTAGCGGCCCGACAGGTCGATGCGCGTTTCCGGCGTCACGTTGTAGGACAGGGTCGCCAGCGCCGAATTGTAGTAGTTGTCGTCATCCGCGCGCACGACGAAATTCTCGTCCTGCAGCTCGGGCAGCTGGCTGGCGCGCAAGGTTTCGCTGATCGACAGCACCAAGGTGGGCGTGAATTTCTGGACGAAGTTCAGGTCCAGGTCCTGCAGGAAATCCGTATCGTCGTTGTCGCGGTTGGAATACCAGATGAACGACGGGCGATACCGCAGGCCCAGATAGGTCCGCTGCAGGTTCAGGTTCACCAGCATTTCGATTTCCTCGATGATGCGGGTGCTGTCGGTCTTTTCATGCGTCACGGTCGATCCATCGCTGGCCTCGGCGTCGCCGGCCTGATAGACGTTGTCGTCGTAACCGATGCGGAGGCGGTTGTTCATGTGGATCGGCGATTCCGCGAAAGCCGGAGCCGCCAACGCAAGCAGGCAGGCTGCAACGATGAGAAGTCGAATCTGTTTCATATCGGTAATTCCTTGTGTGTTGGCGCGCTTGTCCGTTGCTGGTTACTCAATAGGGGGTCGGGGAAATCGGGCGGAATTCGCCGCTGATCGATTCCATTTCGCTGAAAATCCGGGTCACCATGGCAAAGGGAACCGAATATTGATCCCTGTCGCCCGGCGTTAAATACACGTTGTAGACCAGCGGGTCGGTGGACTGCAGCGGCATGTCCTGACCCATGCCGTCCGGCAGCGTCTCGACGGACTGGATGGTTTCGCTCAGGCGGTCCAGCGAGATGCCGGCGGCCTTCAGGGCGTCGATCCAGGATTGCGGATCGTTCGGATTCTCCACCTGGTCTTCCTTGTGCATCGCCTGCATGAGGACGCGGGCCAGATCCGCCTTCGTCACCACCGCGCCCATCAGCCAGCCGGCTTCGGGGCTGATGCCGTTTTGCATCAGCACGTCGAACGTCTGCTGCGGCGTCGGAGCGTTCGGGAGGTAGCGGACCAACCCCAGCGCCTTGACCAGCAGATCGGCCAACTGGGTATGCGTGACGGGCCCGGAAGCCTGCGCTTTTTGGGCGGTGGATTTCTCCTTTTTCTGGGCGGCACCGGCCGTGGCGGCCATCATCAATCCGACCAGCAAAAACACGAGGATCTTCTTCATCTGTTGCTCTCCTTGCCCCAGGGCGGCAAAACCGATTTATGCTCCCGGCCCGTCGTGGACCTTTTATAACCGTGTTTGAATAATGCTTTACCGGCCTCCCGCCGTCAACTGAAAATCGACGGAAAAGCCGGCATATTTGGGATTGCTTTTCCCCCCCGTCCGGAGGCAAGATGGAAACCCTGATTAGCGGTTTATCACCTAGCACGGAGACGATTTCATGGCCAAACTCAGCGGCATGTCCGGCGATTTCAAGGGACGGGAATATCCCATCGAGCAGGGCGAGATCACCATCGGCCGAAAAGCGGACAACATGATCCTGCTGGACCATCCGACGATTTCCAGCCACCACTGCCGCATTTTGCGCAGCGGCGACTCCTGCGTCCTGCAGGATCTGGAGTCCACGAACGGCACGCGCGTCAACTCCCGCGACGTGAAGGAATCCGCTCTGCACCACAAGGATCTGATCCAGATGGGGTCCATCGAATTCCTGTTCGACGCCCCTGAATTGGCCAGTTCCGGCGCCCGCTACACCGACGCCAACGCGGAAGTCGCCACGGGAGCCATGTCCGCCCCGCAGGATTTCGCGAGCATTTCGCCTTTCGGGGCGCCGCCCAAAGAGCGGCGGGGCATTTGGTATTTCGCGCTCATCGTCATCGGCGCCGTCGCCTTGCTGGCCTTGGTTTTCTATTTCCTCATGCTGGCGAAGGCCGCCTGATCCGCGCGACCGGCGGCTGCCATGAGCCGGGCCTCCCCCAGCACCCGCCTCTCGGGGTTCACGTTCGTTGAACTGCTTCTGGCGTTGGCGCTGGGCGCGATGGTCGCCGCCATCCTCGGCGTTTTGGTTCATGGTTTGCTTTCCGCCAGCGGAAGCCAGGCAGCCCGCCTGAGCGGTCCTTTCGCCGCGCGCGCGGCCCTGCGAACGCTGGCCCGGGAAATCTCCTGCGCCTTTGCCCCGCCCGTGGAAGATCTCGCCCCGCTGCGGCTTGCCGCCTCCACGGAAATCGGCAAGCCCCAGGTCGTTCTCTCTTTTTACGTCCCGGTTCCCGGCCCGCTCGGTTACGACGTCGAACAGGTCACCTACGAAGCGGCGCCGACCCGGCGCGACCGCTACGAAATCCGGCGCATTTCCGCGCCTTGTTCCGGCCCCTATACCAACGCCCCCGTCACCAACCTCCTTTTCGAAGGCCGTTTCACCCTCGCCATCGAGGCCGTGACCAACGGAACCCCTTGCGCCGAATGGCCGCCGCCCCAAACCCAAGATAAACCGACGCTGCCGGCCTCGTTGCGCCTGACCTTGACCATGCCCGGGCAGGAAGCCCTCCAGACCGAAGTGCTCATCCAGGCCGCCGCCGGCATCCGCTCCCCCGTCGACCGCCAGGCGCAGGACGCCGGCGAACCGGCGGACGCCGAAAATTAAAAGCCGCCGCCCGCGTCGAAAACGCTTGCGGCCGCGAGGACGAATGCGTATCTTCTGCGCCCAATTGACCACGAGGTCATCCCTCTCCCGGTGCTCGGGTGGTGGAATGGCAGACACGCATGTTTGAGGGGCATGTGGGGCAACCCGTGGGGGTTCGAGTCCCCCCCCGAGCACCATCTTTCCCGTCTCCGGAAGCCGGTTTCGGCGACCTTTTTCCCACGGCAGTCCGCGCACCGGAAAACCTTGTTCCGCGCAACGCCGCGCCGTAAGATGGATTCCAGCCAAACCAACGGAGAGATCCTTATGAAGGCCATCGTGGTATACGAATCGCTGTGGGGCAACACGGCCGCCATCGCCCGCGCCATCGCCGCCGGCATCGGTCCCGACGCCCAAGTCTTGTCCACGGCCCAAGCCGCGCCGGACGTCCTCGCCGGCGCGGATCTGATCGTGGCGGGGGCGCCGCTCTTCGCGTTCCGCCTGCCGACCGACGACATCCGCGAAACGATCAGGAAAAAAGCCGCTTCGTTCGCCGCGCCGCCCGACCTGTCGCATCCGGCGCTCCGCGCCTGGCTGGAAACCGTTCCCGCAGGCCGCGGCCGCAGTGCGGCGTTCGAGACGCGCATGTGGTTTTCGCCCGGCGGCGCAACGGGCGCCATTCTCCAAGGCCTGAAAAAAGCCGGCTATGCGCCGCTGGCGCGCGGCAAGCGCTTCCGGGTCATGGGGATGACCGGTCCGCTCAAATCCGGCGAAACCGATCGCGCGCGTGCGTGGGGCGAGACCCTCGCTCGCGCCGGACGCGGCTGACGTTCAGGCCAAAGCCTGGCCCAGCAGTTCGCGCAGACGCCCGGCGGACGGGCCGAAGCGATCCAAGATTCCCAGCGCTTCCGCCAAGAGCGCTTCCGCGCGGGCACGCGCCGCGGCGGGACCGAACAACGAAACCGCCGTGACCTTGCCGGCATCCGCACCGGCGCGGTCCGGCTCCGGACCGTCGGCGAGATCGTCGAGGATCTGGTAGGCCTGGCCCAGTTTCCGTCCCGTTTCGCGCAGCGCGGCGGCATCGGCGTCCGCCGCGCCGCAAAGCAGCGCGCCCCCGGCCAGCGCCGCCGCGAACAGGGATCCGCTTTTCCGCGCGTGGCATTCCAGCAATTCGGATTCGGACGCCCGGACGAGCGTCAAGTCCAGCTCTTGGCCGTGCGCCAAGCTCGTGCCCAATTCCCCCAGCAGAACCAGCGTGCGAATCCGGCATCCTTCGGGCACCCCCGCATGGGCGGCAACGACGTGGTAGGCCAGATTCACCAGAAACGCCGGCAGCAAATCCACCGTCCAATCCGGAAAGACCAAATGCACGCACGCCCGACCCCGGCGCGTCGCGGCATCGTCCATCGAGGGCAGGTCGTCGAGCGTCAGCGAGGCGGCTTGCAGCATTTCCAGCGCCGCGGCCAGCGGCAAGACGGCTTCTTCCGCATCCGCGCGGAAAATCGATCCGGCCGCCACGGCCATTCGGCCGCGCCAGCGATGGCCCCCGCCCAGCGTCGCATAGCGCGCGGCCCGGACCGTTTCCGTCGGCGGACATGTCGCGAAGGCCGCTTCCAGCGCTTGTTCGATGCGGCGGCAGAGCCCCGCGCTTCCATCCGGATCCGGCGTGGCTGCGCTCACGTTGCTTTTCCGGATCGCATGAAACCGCCGACGCCTTCCGCGAAGGCTAGAAGCTCATCCGCCAGCCGATGGACGCGCCGGCGACTTCGGTCCCGCCCCCCCCGGCGGACGACCCCAGCCCGATGGGCGCGGTGACGGCCTGCAGCACGACGGGCGATTCTTCGGCCTTCTTCGCCGCCTGGGCGATAGCCTTGTCCACGTCGGCTTCCGTATAGCGGTCCACGTCGGAGCGCAGCGCCACCAAGCCATAGACCACGACCACCGTGACCATCAGGCCCACGGTGATCGCCGCGCCCGTCGAGTCGTCGCCCGACTCCGCGCGCGCCGGCGCCGCCGGCATCGTCGCCCCGATCAGCGCGGCGATCAACGCCGCCGCCATTCCGTTCCGTCCGCTGTTCGTCATGCCGTGCCTCCGGTCCTGCGCGATCCGTTAAAATGCCCCGAAGAAAATGCTGGTGAACGTGGTGACGGGCGTCGTCTCGCGGAAGTCGTCCACCGCCGCCCGGCCTTCGCGGAGCAGCGCCTGGAACTCGAGGTAGAGCGACTCGTCCGCCACCAGCTTGCCGATCGTGCCCTCGCCCTTCTCGATGGATGCCGACATCTTGCGGAACGACGCGAGGATGGCGGCCAAATCTTCGTACACCTGGTCGTCTCCGGCCAGCAGGCGGCCCAGCGTACCTTCGCCCTTGTTCAGCCGGTCGCTGACGTCCTTGAGGTTCGCGGCGACGGCCTGCGCATCGTCGTAGAGCCGGTCGTCGTTCATCAGCTTGCCCAGCGTGCCCTCGCCCTTGGCCAGCTGGTCGCTGACGGTGCGCAGGTTCGCCGCGATCTGCTGGACGTCGCCGTAGACCGCGTCGTCGTTGATCAGCTTGCCGAGGGTGCCCTCGCCCTCGCCGAGCTTCGTGGCGATCTTGCGCACCTGGGCCATGGTCACCTTGAAATCCTCGAGAATGCCGTCGTTGAGCGCCTGACGGATATCCTCCACCGTCTTGGTGGCGGCGGAGATCAGGTCGGTCGACGGGCTGCCTTGCAGCAGCTTCGGCGCGGGATTCATCGGTTCGGCTTCGTAGGTCCCTTCGTGGACGTTCAGGTAGCGGCCGCCCAGCACGGAGGTCGGCATCACTTCGATCCGATAGTCGTCCCGGAGATGCACGGGGGTCTTGAGCAGGGCCAGCACGTGCACCCCGTCCCGTTTCAGGCTGATCTGCTTGACCTTGCCGACGACGACGCCGCGCGCGCTGACCGCGTCGCCCACGCGCAGGCCCATGGCGTTGTCGAACAGGATTTCCATCGGCCGCTCCTTGCGGAACAGCGAATCCTGGCTCAGCACCACCGTCAGCATGAACAGGGCCGCGATGACGGCGAAGCTGAAGAGACCCACCATGCTTTCGACGAAAATCTGTTTCTTGAATTTCATTTTCCAAACGCCTTCCGGACGTCCTGCAGGCCGGCGATGCCCTGAGCTTGCAGGAAGTCTCTCACGACGGGGTGTCGCGATGCAATGAATTCCTCGGGCGGGGCGCAGACCACGAACTTCCCTTCGTGGAGCATCGCCACGCGCGTGCCGATGTGGAGCGCGCTGTAGAGATCGTGGGTCACGACCACGCTCGTCACGCCCAGATGCCGCCGCAAATCGTCGATCAGCAGGTCGATCTGCCGGGAGATCACCGGATCGAGCCCGGAGGTGGGCTCGTCGTACAGGATGATCTCCGGCCGGGTCACGATGGCCCGCGCCAGCCCCACGCGCTTGCGCATGCCGCCCGAAATGTCGGCCGGCATCTTCTGCTCGGCGCCTTCGAGCCCCACCAGCGCCAGCTTCTCCGCCGCGCGGGCGCGGATCTCGTCTTCGGGCAGGTTCGTCTTCTGGCGCAGAGGCAGGCAGACGTTGTCTTCCACGTTCAGCCACTGCAGCAGCGCCGCGCTCTGGAACAGCACGCCGAACCGCCCCAGGATCCGTTCGAGCTCCGCCCCGCCGGCCTCGCTGATGCATTCGCCGTCTACCCAGATCCGCCCGGCGTCCGGCGTCAGCAGGCGGATCATGTGCCGCAGGCTCACGCTCTTGCCCGCGCCCGAGCGGCCCACGATCACGAAGGTCTCGCCCTTTTCGATCTCGTAGCTGACGTCGTCCAGCACCGTCTTGGCGCCGAACCGCTTCGTGACGTTCTCGAAGCGGATCATTGGTAGAACATCCTCGTCACGAAGTAGCCCACCACGAGGATCAGCAGGAACGAAACGATCACCGTGCGCCGCGTGGCGCGGCCCACGCCCACGGCCCCTTCCGTGGCGGTGAAGCCTTGGTAGCACGCCACCGTCACGATGATCAGTCCGAACAGGAACGCCTTGAACAGCCCCACGTAGAGATCCTTGTTCTCCGCGTAGCGGAACGCGTTGTCGAAGTAGGCCTCCAGCGAAATCCCCAGCTGCGTCGCGCCCACGATGGCCCCGCCGAAAATCCCCAGCAGGTTCGTGTAGACCGTCAGCAGCGGCATCATGACCGCCAGCGCCACCAGCCGCGGCATCATCAGGTAGCGCAGCGGGCTGATGCTCATCACGTCCAGCGCGGCGATCTCCTCGGCCACCGTCATCGTGCCCATCTGCGCGGCGATGGCCGAACCCACGCTCGCCGCGATGACCAGCCCCGTCATGAACGGCCCCATCTCGCGCAGCATCGACACGCACACCAGCGTGCCGATGTTGTTCTCCTGCCCGTAGCGGCGCAGTTCGAGGCCGACCTGGAGCGCGAGGATCATGCCAGTGAACAACGCCACCACGCTGACCACCCCCAGGCTCTTGATGCCCACCAGGTAGAGCTGCCGCATCACGTCGTCGCGGTTCTTCCGCGAAAACAGGTGCGGCGTCTGCGCCGCCGCGCCCAGCAGCATCAGCAGCGCCTGTCCCGTGCCTTGGCAGGCCAGGATGATGCCGCGCCCCGCCGACGCGAAAACGTTCGGGGGCGGATCGAAAATCTGGGGCTCTCTCGTGATCATTTCGGTTCGGCGCCCTTCCCGGCCGGCGGCGCCAGCCGCACCCGGCCCAGCCACAGGAAGCGCACCTGACGATTTGTAGCCGTTCGGTCGTAGGCCAGCAAGCCTTTCAGCACCGACCAGCGGCGGGCCGAGTCTTCCTCCGCCCGTTCGTGCCGCCACAGCGGGAACAGCGAAAACGCGCGCGCGCCGTCGTCCCGCCGCTCGTCGCGATAGATTCCCCACAGCGCATCGACGTCGCGGTCTTCGCCCCGGACGCGGACGTCCAGCAGCGTCCACAGCGGCGCCCAGCTGCGTTCCACCGCGGGCGGATGCCCCGTCGGCCACAGATCCAGCAGCCGCAGGCGGTAGGTTTTCTCGTCCAAATCATACTGGCGCGAATACAGAGGCCACAGCTTCGTGCGGTTCGCGACCACGCGCGGCGCCGGCGCCGGCGCGGCGTCCGCCTGTTCCGCCGGCTGGCGCTTCGCCGGCAGCGGGTTCTCCGACTGCGTCACGCTGGTGAACAGGGGCGCCAGCATCCAGCGCGTCTGCTTCCGGGCGCCCCATTCGTTCTCCTCGCGGCTCAGCAGCGGCCAGAGCCAGAAGCGACTTTGCAGCGGCCCGTCCTTCTTCTGGCCGTACAACGGCCACAGGTAGAACTTCTCGCGCACGCCCGTCTCGATCTGGATGAAGGGCCACGGGCAGAAGTAACGCGAAAACTTTTCGCCGCGGATGAACTGGAACAGCGGCGGCGCCAGCATCCACCCCTTCTGGCTGTTCAGGTGGACCCGGCCGCACAGCGGAAACAGCACCCACGCCGTTCCCTGCGCCTGCGGATGCACGTAGCGCGCGTGGTTCCAGATCGGCCACAGCACCGCCTGCTTCTCGAACTGCCGCTCGTTCTTCGTCCAGGCGTAGAGCGGAAACACGCGGAACTGTTCCCGGTGCCCGTCCGGGGACGTCGTGCGCGAATAGATGGGCCACAGCACGTCCGTGGTCCGCACGTCGTTCACCTGGCTTTGCGCCCACAGCGGCCACAGCGCGAACCGGATGCGGTCCTTCCACAGGAAATTCCGGATTTCGCCGCCCAGCGGCCACAACGCCGCGTAGCCCGTTCCGTCGGCGTCGCGCCCGTGGTACCAGATCGGCAGCAGCCAAAACCGGTATGGCGATTCCGGATCCGTCCGGTCCTCGTCGAGGAACCAGGAAATCAGCACCCGCCACGATTTTTCCTTGCCGAACGTCTTGCCCGACGCGATCGGCCAGCAGCAATCCCACGAATCCCGGTCCGCCGCCGGATCCACCGCGCGCGCAAACAGCGGGCGCGGAAAGGCCAGCAGTTTTTTGCCGTCTGGGCTTTCGGCCTTCTCCCAGAACGGCCCCGCCGCGCGGAAGCGGTCGTTGCCGTCGCAATCCGTCGTCCAGGACGCCAGCGGCCCCCAGTCCGCCTCCGCCACCCGCGGCGCCGGAGCGTCGTTCGCCCAGGCACCGGAAATCGCCGCCAGCAGGACCGCCGACGTTTTCCACACCGTGGAAAACTTTTTTCCACACCGTGGAAAAAACGGACCGATTTTTTCCACACTGTGGAAAAATTCCCGGCGGTTTTTCCACGCCATGGAAAAACGGCTTCTCATGCCAGCAACCGTCCCTTCCCCGGCGTGCCGACGAACTGCCCGGCGCGCACCATGATCTCGCCGCGCACCGTCACGACTTCCGGCGCGCCGACCGTTTCGAACCCTTCGTACGGATTGTAGTCCACGTCCAGGCTCTGGGTCTTTTGCGAAATCGTCCGTTTCGCGGCGGGGTCCCACACCACGAGGTCCGCATCGAACCCCGGCGCGATCGATCCCTTGCGGCCCCACAGACCGAAGATCTTCGCGGGATTCGCCGCCGCCACCTCCACGAAGCGCTCGAGCGAAATCTTGCCGCCGACCACGCCCGCCGTGTAGGCCAGCGCGATGCGCTCCTCCACGCCGGCGAGGCCGTTGGGAATTTTCGAGAAATCGCCGCGGCCCAACGTTTTCTGCCCGTTGAAGTCGAACGGACAGTGGTCCGTGCCCAGCGTGTCGATGCGGCCGTCCGCGAGCGCCTGCCACAGCGCGGCCTGGTCGGTTTTTTCCCGCAGCGGGGGCGACAGGATCCACTTCGCGCCCTCGAAGTCCGGCCGCTCCGCGTACGACTTGTCGAGCGTCAGGTACTGGATCATCGTTTCGATGAAGAGGTGTTTCAGCTTGCCGCGGAAGCGGTCGGCCATGGTGAGCGCCTCTGCGCAGCTCAGATGCACGACGTAGGCCTTGGCGCCCGCGGCCGCCGCGAACGTCAGGAACTTGCAGACGCCCTCCGCCTCCACCATCGGCGGGCGGCTCGGTTCATGCCACTCGGGTCCCGTCTTGCCTTCCGCCAGCAGTTTCTTCTGCAAGGCCGGGATCAGATCCGCGTTCTCGCAGTGCGCCATCACGACCAGATCGTGCGCGGCCGCGAATCGCAGCACGCGGAACAGATCCTCGTCGCCGATCGCCAGCGCCGGCTTGTAGGCCAAATAGATCTTCAGCGACTTCAGCCCCCGCGCGACCAGGCGTTCCAGCTGCTTCTGCAGCTCGGCGTCGAACCGCCGCACCATCAAATGCAGGCCGACGTCGCACGAGGCCTTGCCCGCGATCTGCGCTTCCCACGTCGCCCAAGCTTCGTCGAAATCCTTTTCCCGGCCCGCCCCCGCGAAATCCATGATGCAGGTCGTCCCGCCCAGCAGCGCCGCCCGCGTGCAGTTCGCGAAGTCCGACTTGGCCGTCACGTTCACCAGCGGCAGATAGGCGTGCACGTGCGGATCGATGAACCCCGGAAAGACCAGCTTGCCCGCCGCCTCGACCACCGTCGCTCCCGGCGGCGGCGCGATTCCCGGCTCCACCTTCGAAATCGTTTCCCCCTCGCACCAGACGTCCGCGACGCAACGGCCTTGCGCCGTCACCACTTCTCCGCCGCGGATCAGCAAGCCCATGGACGCTCCCTATTTCTTCAAAACCTTGACGATCCGGTTCTTCGCATCCACCTTCACGACCGTCGCCTTGAACTTCTTCGCTTCCGCGTCGTCCATGGAGGCATAGGCGATCACGATGATCGTATCTCCCTTGTAGGCCAGGCGCGCCGCCGGCCCGTTCAGCATCATCTGGCCCGAACCGCGCTTCCCGAGGATCGCGTAGGTGATGAACCGCGCGCCGTTCTGCAGGTCCAAAATCTGAACCTGTTCGCCGGGAAGGATGTCCGCCGCTTCCAGCAGGAGGGGATCGATGGCGATGCTCCCCTCGTAATCGAGTTCGAGCCCCGTCACCGTCGCGCGGTGGATTTTCGATTTCAGCATGGTCCGTTGCATCTTCAGGTCTTTCTTAAAGAACCCGCACTTTATCCCGAATCGCCCGCCACTTCAAGAACCGAGAATCCCGGGCCGGCGAGCCACCTTCGGGATTGCAACCCGCCGCCGCCTGCCGCTTAATGCCCGCCATGGCCGATCCCGACGCAACTTCCGCCGCCGGTCTCGTCGTCTTGCGCGACGAGGCCGCCGGGCGCTGGCTGCGTTTCCGGAATCCCGTCGCGACCGTGTCCGCCGGCCGGATCGAGGACGTCCTGCCCCGCCTGCGCGAGGTCGAGCGGGCCGTCGCGGACCGCAGCCTGCATGCCGCCGGCTGGGTGGCCTACGAAGCCGCGCCGGCGTTCGATTCCGCCCTCGCCGTTCGTCCCGCCGGGCCGCTGCCCTTGCTCTGGTTCGGCCTCTATGCCGATCCCGAGCCGATCGAGCTGCCGCCGCCCGCCGACGCCTTGCCCGGCGATTGGCAACCCGACGTCGCGCCCGCCGCCTACGACCGCGCCTTTGCCGAAATCAAGCGCCGCATCCGCGCCGGCGACACCTATCAGGTCAATTATTCCTACCGGCTCCGGCGCGACGCCTTCGCGACCGATCCTTGGCAGGCTTTCCTCGCGCTGGTCCACGCCCAGCGCGCGCCCTTCGGCGCCTACGTCGCCGCCGGCCCCTGGCGGTTGTGCAGCGCCTCGCCGGAGCTGTTTTTCCGCCTCGACGGCGCGCGACTCGAAACGCGGCCCATGAAGGGCACCGCGGCGCGCGGGCGTTCCGCGGCCGAAGACCGCGCCCGACTCGCCGCCCTGTGCGCGTCCGCCAAAGAACGCGCCGAAAACCTCATGATCGTCGACATGGCGCGGAACGACCTCGGCCGCGTCGCCCGGCCCGGCTCCGTCCAGGTCCTGCGCCTGTGCGCGCCCGAAAAATACCCCACCGTCTGGCAGCTCGTTTCCGCCGTCGCCGCCGAAACCGACGCATCCGTCGCCGAGATCTTCGCCGCGCTGTTTCCGCCCGCCTCCATCGTCGGCGCGCCCAAGGCGCGCACCATGGAGATCATCGCCGGCCTCGAAACCTCCCCGCGGCAGGCCTACACCGGCGCCATCGGGTTTCTCGCGCCCGGCCGCCGCGCGCAATTCAACGTCGCCATCCGCACGCTGCTCGCCGACGTCCGCGCCGGCCGCGCCGAGTACGGCGTCGGCGGCGGCATCGTGTGGGATTCCGCTGGCGCCGCCGAACAGGCCGAGTGCCGCGCCAAGGCGCGCATCCTCGCCGCGCCGCCGCGGCCGCCGTTCGACCTGCTCGAAACCATGTTGTGGACGCCCGCCGACGGCATTCGCCTGCTCGAACTGCATCTCGCCCGCCTGCGGGATTCGGCGGACTACTTCGACTTTCCGTGCGACCTCGCCCGCATCCGCGCGGAAATCGAAGCCCAGGTGCGCGCGTTTCCCGCCGCGCCGCAGCGCCTGCGCCTGCGGCTGGCCGCGGACGGCGCGCCCGCGCTCGCAGCCCGCCCCCTTGCGCCGCTGGGATCCGACCCGTTCTTCCGCGTCGCCCTGGCCCGCCGCCCGATCGACCGCGCCGATGTTTTTCTCTACCACAAGACCACGCACCGCCGCGTCTACGAAGAAGTCCGGTCGGATTTTCCCGGCCACGACGACGCGATGCTCTGGAACGAAGCCGGCGAGGCCACCGAATCCACGATCGCCAATCTCGCCGTCGAAATCGACGGCGCGCTGTACACGCCGCCCGTGGAATGCGGTCTGCTGCCCGGCGTCGCCCGCGCGGAACTGCTCGCCCGCGGCGTCCTGCGCGAACGGCGCATCGCTTTGGAGGAACTTCGCGGCGCCGCGCGCGTCTTCCTGCTCAACTCCGTGCGCGGCCTGTTCCCCGCCGTTCTCGATCCGGCCGACTGACGGCGCCGCGCGGCGCGCGGTCCGTTCAGGCCGGCGACAACGGCTTGCCGGCGGCGTCGAAGCGCGGCGCGGCGACGACGGCCGGATGCAGATAGATCGGCTGCCGTTCTTCGCTGGCGCCGCCGGCAAAGAAAAGTTTTCCCACCCATGCGGCCTGCGGCGCGCGGCCGTCTTCCGCCCAATGCGCATCCGGCCATTCCCGCCCGCGCGCGTCCGCCGGCAGCAGCTTCCATTCCCCCGTTTGGCGCACGAGCGACTGCGGATCGCGCGCGAACCGCCCGGCCCAGATCGTCCCGCGCCGCGCGTCGCCCCACGCGACGACCTGCGCGAGTTCCGGCCGCTCCGCGAAAAGTTCCGCGGCGAGCGCCGCGCCGCTCGAAACCGTCCAGACGGGCTTGTTTCCCGGCAGCGCCCAACCGCGCGCCGCCGTCACGCTCACCCGCAGCCCCGTGTACGATCCCGGCCCGCGCCCCGCCGCGAACGCATCGACGTCCGCGAACGTCCACCCCGCGCGCGCCAGCAATTCCGCCGCCGCGTCGAACAGCCCCTGGCTGCGGCGATGCGCCGCATCCACCGCCGCCGCCGCCGCGACCGCGCCGGCGTCCAGCAGAGCCAGGCTCGCCGTCGCCGTCGAAAATTCCAATGCCAGCAGTTTCATCGCGTGCGAACCATGACAGGTTTCCGCGCCGCGGAAAACGTTTTTGAGCGGACGCGGGGGCGGACGACAAAAAAAACCGCGGCATCGCTGCCGCGGTTTTCGGTCATCCGAACGGATGAGTTACTTGAGGATCGCGTCCTTCGCGGCCTTGGCCACGCGGAACTTCACGACCTTCTTGGCCTTGATCTGGATCACTTCGCCGGTCGCGGGATTGCGGCCCATGCGCGCTTTGCGGTTCACCAAGACGAGCTTGCCCAAGCCGGGAACGGTGAAGCCGTTCTTCGCGTTCTTGTACGCCAGAGCCGAAAGGGCTTCCAACGCAATGCCAGCCTGCTTCTTGCTGATTTCGGTCTTTTCCGCAATCGCGGCCACAATCTGACTCTTCGTCATCGCCTTCGCCATAACCAGTACTCCTTGTTCTTCTGTTTCTTTTCGAGATGGGTTTTTCCGTTCAGATTCCCAATCTGATTCGCGGTTATGCTCCAAACGGCTCGGAAATGCAATACTATTCCGCGTTTTTTTCGGCGGAAACGTTCCGCGCGGCGCGGCTATTTCATCAGCGCCAGCACGGGGGCGAGATCGTCCGCCGAACGGATGCGCAGGGTGATCCGGTCGGTCGGCACGAGGCGCGGCTCGATTTTCGCGGCGAGCATGGCTTCCAGGTCGTCCGCGTAGTTCTTGCGGTTCTTGGCGGCCTTCGGATACGCCTTCGCCAGCGCCGCGCGGGGCCACGTCTGCGGCGAAAGCACGCTCCACAGGCGGCCGTCCACGTCCAGCCGTTCGGCGATCGCGCCTTTCTTCGCGGAGACCACCGCATCCGGAATTTCCATCGCGGCGACGCCCGACCCGTGGCGCCGGGCGCACTTCGCCGTCTCCGCAATCAGATCCGGCTTCACCATCGGCCACGAGGCGTCGTGCACGCAGACCCATTCGACGTCTTCGTCCACGTGTTCGAGTCCCGCCGCCATCGAGGCGGAGCGCTTCGCGCCGCCGACCACGATTTTCTTGACCTTCGAGAAGCCGAACAACTGCACCATGCCCAACACGCTCTCCGCGCGTTCGCGGCTCACCACCACCACGATCCCTTCGACGTCCGGACATTGGTTGAACGCCGCCAGCGAGTACGCCAGCACGGGCCGATCGTTCAGATACAGAAACGCCGTCTCGATTTCGGAAGAGATTTGTTCGGCTTTCCCCGCAGCCATCACCAAACCCCAGATTGCTTGCTTCATGCTGTCATTCCTTTGGCGGAACCCCCTGCGCCCCAAGCGGGGTGCATCGGTTTCCACATTCAAGAGTTTGTTCGGAAAAACGGCCTTCGTCAAGCCAAAGACGCCCAAAAACGGCTGTTTTTGGGGAATTCGCAGGAAAGATCGGCCGGCGGCGGCTCAATACCAAGCCGGCTTATAGCCCCCGCTGGACAGGTTCGGCCGGGTGGATCCGACCGACGCCGGAACCGGCCGCGATTTGGGGGCTTGCAACGGCGATGCCGGCGCGGGTAAAACGCTCGATTCGACGCGGGAGGCGCTCCATTCGCCCCGCCACGAAGGTTCGGTTCCAGACCGCATGGACGCGGCGGAGGAGGAAAACCCACTCCCCCCGCCGGCGGACAACAATCCCTGGAAACTGGACGACCGATCCAATCCCATGCGGTCGGCCGGAAGGGGGTCCTCGTTCTTGGCGCCTCCCGCCGAAACGCTGACCAGGGATTCCCGCAGCGAGGCGAAGTCGGGTCGCGCATTTTCCGAAAATTCGGCGATCAATTCCCGGGTCTGGCTCATGCCGCCCGCGACGTCGGCAGAAGTGCGATAACTGATCGGCGCAGCGAAGTCGGCCGAAGGATCGGAACCTGCGGTCTCCCGGCCGGGGAAATCGGCACGGGCCGGCGCATGCCAAGCCGCGGCGGAGTTCTCACCGGCCAGCGCGTCGGCCGGCAAGGCATCCGCACGGTCCGCTTGCGAGGACAAATCGGTCCGATCGCGCAAGAACGGATTGGATTCAGCGGTCTCCGGGCGCCACTCTTCCTGTTTGGCGGCGCCTCCGTCGGAGGCGTTTGCCACTTCGTCGACCAGCCACCCCCAGCCGGATCCGTTCTGCTCCGCCGTCATGACCGAGGTGGCCGCATTGCTCGTCGTTTGCCCCAAAGCCGGAAGCGACAAGCTCTTGACCAGCCAATTGTCGCCGGAATTGTTTTTCTTTCCTCGGCGCCCGTCGGCTCCGACCGCCGGCGGCGACAACTTTCCCGGCACCGGCGCCGACCCGTTGAACGCGGAACTCCCTCCGACGAGGCCTAGTTGCAGCAACGCCTCTTTTCCCATCAACGCCTCCCGGGTCTGGACGTCCCGGAACGTCTGGAGCGCGGCGAGATCCGGTGCGGCGGCATCGGCCACCGTTTGTTCTTCCGACTCGGTGGCGAAAGAGATGGGCACCGTGTATTCCCGATAGACGGGGACGTCCCGACCCGGCGCACCCCCGGCGCAACCCAGCAGGCACGCCAGCGCCGTCCGCATGACTTGGCTTTTCCTCATCGCCCGCGACCCTACGGCATCCCTCGCCGCTTTTCAATCCGCATCCTTGCATCCGCGCGCTCCGTTGTCCTATCATGCCGCCCATGAATCGATTCGTTTTTCTCCTCGCCGCGCTGGTCGGGACCGCCGCCGCCGCCCAGAGCCTGCCGGCCGCCGGCATCCTGCTCGACAGCTATGCCGCCGTCGTCAACGGCAAGGTAGTCACCGTCGGCGACGTGCTTTCCGCCATGCCTGCCGCCCACGAACGCCTGTCCGCCCAATACGCCGGCCGGGAACTCGAAGAAAAGCTCGCCGAAAAATTCGGCGAGGTCCGCGACAAGCTCGTCGAATCCGAACTCGTTCTGCTGGACTTCGAGACGCAGGGCGGAACGCTCCCCGACCGCGCCGTCGAAGACCACGTCAATTCCGTCATCCACGACCAGTTCCAGGATGACCGGACCGCCTTCCTCAAGGCCCTCGCCGAGCAGCGCCTCACCTATACCGAATGGCACAAGCAGATGAAGGACCAGCTCGTGGTCCAGATCATGCGCCAAAAGGAAGTCGCCGCCAAAATCCTCATCACGCCCCTCGATCTCCAGGCGGCCTACGACGCCCGGAAGCTTTCCGACTATGCGACCCCCGAACGCGTCCGCCTGCGCACCCTCGCCTTCGCCGTCGACGATCCGGAACATCTGGACAAGGTCCGCAAAACCGCCGAACGGCTCCGCCAGCGGCTCCTCGCCGGCGACGTCGCCTTCGACGCCGATGCGTCCAAGAACGCCATCCTCCAGGACGACGGCGAATTCCTCGACGTCGCCAGTCTCCACGAGACCCTCCGCGCCGCCTTGACCGATCTCGCACCCGGCGGCATCTCCGCGCCCGTCGAAATCGGCGGTTCCCTGTATCTCGTCCAGCTCGTCGAGCGCCGGCCCGCCGGCATGCGGACGCTCGAGGAAGTCGCCGCCGATCTCGAAAAGAAACTCCGCGGCGACGAATTCGACCGCCTCAACCGGGCCTGGATCGACTCCCTGCGCGCCAAATACTACGTCCGGCTTTTCGACGTCGATCTCTTCGATTGAGGCCCCGATGAAACCCCTCGCCATCGGAATCACCGCCGGCGATCCCAACGGCATCGGCCCCGAAGTCGCCCTCCGCGCCGCGCTCGGGCCCCAGCCCGCGAACCGCCGCCTCGTCCTCATCGGACATCGGTCCGTCTGGGAACGCGCCGCCCGGCTGATCGGCCGCAAGCTGCCCCCCGAGATTCCCGACCTCGAACCCCCGCTGCCCCGGCGCGCCACCTGGGATCCCGACATGGCCCCGCCGCCGGCCGCCCGCCCCGGCCAAGTCCGCGCCGACGCCGCCCGCGCCGCCTACGCCTACGTCCTCTCCGCCGCCGCCGCCGCGCAAAACGGCCGCCTCGACGCCATCGTCACCGCGCCCATCAGCAAGGAAGCCTTTGCCCTTGCCGGCATCCGCGAGCCCGGCCACACCGAACTCCTCGCCCGGCTGACCGGCACCCGCCGCTACGCCATGATGTTGTTCGGCGACCGCATCCGCGTCGTCCTCGCCACCCGCCATCTTCCCCTGCGCAAGGTCGCCGACGCCCTAACGGCCGACGCCGTCGTCGAAGCCGTCGAGATGCTCGCCCGCGCCCTGCCTTGGATGGGCTTCCGGCGCGCGCGCATCGGCGTGTGCGGCCTCAACCCCCACGCCGGCGACGGCGGGGCGTTGGGCGACGAAGAAAAGAAAGTCATCGCCCCCGCCCTCGCCCGCTGCCGAAAACGCGGCTGGAACGTGGCGGGCCCCATCCCCGCCGACGCCATTTTCCACCAGCATCTCGCCGGGAAATACGACGCCGTCGTCGCCATGTACCACGACCAGGGCCTCGGCCCCATGAAGATGCTCTCGTTCGAATCCGGCGTGAACCTCACCCTCGGCCTGCCGATCATCCGGACCTCCCCCGACCACGGCACCGCGTTCGACATCGCCGGCAAGGGCCGCGCCGATCCGGCCAGCACCCGCGCCGCCCTCGACTGGGCCGCCCGCCTCGCCGCCCGGAAGAATCCCTGGGCCTAGAACCCGGCTCCGATCCGGCCCAGCAAACGCAACCGCGCCAGCGTTTTTTCCCCGTTCGGCAAAGCCGGATCGATCCGCAAGGCGCGTTCCACGCAGGCGACGGCTTCCGCCGGGCGATCCACTTGCGCATAGGCGACGCCGAGGTTGAACCAAAGTTGCGCCAGATCCGGCCGGCTGCGCACCGCCGCTTCGTAGTGCGGCAGCGCCTCCGGCACGCGGCCCGAATGGGCCAGCAGGTTCCCGAGATTGTAGTGCGCCTGCGCGCCGTTCGGCATCCGGCGCACCGCTTCGGCGAACGCGGCTTCCGCTTCGTCTGCCCGTCCCAATTGGACCAGCGCGTTGCCGCGGTTGTTGTAGAACCGGGCGCCGTCGGGTTGCACTTCGATGGCCCGATCGTACGCGGCGAGGGCCTCCTCCGCGCGGCCCAGCTTGAGAAGAGTCATGCCCAAAGCCGACCAGTATTCGCCGTAATCGGGATGCAACCGCAAGGCTTCGCGCAGCTCCGGTTCGGCTTCCTGGTATCGTCCCGCCGCGTGCAGCGCCTTTCCATAGTGGCTGTGCATGAGCGGATGGTTCGGCGCCAAAACGACGGCGCGCCGGAACATCGCCAGATCGTTCCGCCACCAGGGAAGCTGGGCATGCGTCCGCGCGACGCACGCCGCCAGGATCAACGCCCCCGCCGCCGGCACCCACCGCCGCGCGCGCCCCCGGGCCCATTCCGCGCCGGTCCAGGCCAGCGCGATGCCCAGGCCGATCAAGGGCAGATAGGTCCACCGGTCCGCGGATTGCGCCAACCCCATGCGGACCCCGCGCACGACCGGCGCCAGCGCCAGCAGGAACCACAGCCAGCCCACCAGCATATGCGGGCGCTTTTTCCGTTCGCGGAAGCCCACGGCCGTCGCCGCCGCCAGCGCCGCCGCCGCCGCGAGGGATAGCGGCCACGACACCGCGTCGCGCTCCGGATAGAAAATGCTCAGGCGCACCGGCACCGCGATCTTGTTCAGATACGCGAAGACGTTCGGCGCCACCAAGCCCAGCCGATCCAGCGGTCCCAGGGGACTCCCGTCCCCACGGCCCGACGCGTGCGTGCACAAATTCACGGCCACGAAAACCGCCGCCAGGCCGAACAGGGGGATTTTCTCCCGCAGCAACGGCTTCCATTCCGCCCAGGCCGCGCCGCCCCACAAGGCCTGCGCCCGCCGCAGCGGCCAATAGTCCAGCAGCAACAGGATGAACGGCACGGCGATCAAAACGGCTTTCGCCATCAGTCCGGCCAGCATCAGCGCGAAAACCGCCGCCAACCGTCCCGCCGACGGCTGCCGCGCGTGCCGCCGATAGGCCAGCAGGCCGAGCATGAAAAACAGGCCGCTGAGCACGTCCTTGCGCGCCGTGATCCATGCCACCGGTTCCACCTGCAACGGATGCCACGCGAACAGCGCCGCGACGAACGCGCTCCGCCAGCGGGAGCCGGTCATCCGGAACAGCGCCCAGAACAACAGCGCCGCGTTCGCCGCATGCAGGAGGACGTTCACGAGATGGTGCCCGTGGGGACCCGCGCCGAACAGCGCGACGTCCACCATGTACGAAATCCACAGCAGCGGCAGCCACCACTGCTCGTGCACCGTCGTGAACGCCTGCCGCACCCCCTCCCACCGCAGCCCGCCGGCCACCATGGGATTGTCCGCGACGAAGACGTTGTCGTCCAGATTGACGTAGTCGAACCCCTGCGCCGGCCAGAACAACGCCAGCGTGAGCGCGAACAGCAGCGCGGCGATCCCCCACTCCGCGCGGAATCCGGATCGGGCAGAATCGCGGCTGGCGCTCATATCGGACTCAGCCCGCCGCCGGACGCTCCACGGTCACCCGCCGCGATTCCTCGTCCGCGCCCGGTTCCAGCCGCACGTGCCAGCAGTTTTCCGGCAGCAGTTCGGCCACGCGCTCCGCCCATTCGATCGCCACGACCCCGCCGAAACGGAACAGATAATCCTCCAGTCCCAGCCCGAACGCATCCCCCGCCCCCCGCACGCGGTAGAGATCGATGTGCGCCAGCGCCCGCTGCCCCCTGTATTCGTTGATCAGCGTGAACGTCGGGCTGCCCACCGGCCGCCGCACGCCCAGCGCCTTCGCCAGCCCCTGCACGAAACACGTCTTGCCGGCGCCCAGATCGCCGTGCAGGCACAGCACCGTGCCGTCCGGCATGGTTGCCGCCAGCCGCGCCGCCAGCGCCTGCGTTTCCGCCGCCGACGCCGTCTCGATCCGTTCCGTTTTCCGTTCCATGGCCGCCTACCTCGCCAAAATCCCGCCCGCTTGGCAAGCGCCCAATTCCGGCGCCGGGTTTTCCACACCGTGGAAAACTTTTTTCCACAGCGTGGAAAAATCCCGCAAAGTTTTTACGTGCTACGTAAAACTCGCCCAAAGTTTTTACGTGGCGTGGAAAAACCGGGGCGGCCGGAACAAACTGCGATTTGCCGCGCGCGGGGGGCGCTATTCGCGGAAGCCGTTGGTGATGGGCATGCGGCGGTCGCGGCCGAACGCCTTGGGCGTGATCTTCACGCCGGGAGCGCCCTGACGCCGCTTGTACTCGCTGCGGTCCACCATCCGCGCCACGCGCCGCGTCGTGGCTTCGTCGAAGCCTTCGGCGAGGATGTCGGGCAGGCCCGCCTGCTGCTCGACGTAGCGCTCGAGGATCGGATCGAGCACGTCGTAGGGTGGCAGGGAGTCCGAATCGCGCTGGCCCGGCTTCAGTTCGGCCGAGGGCGGGCGCGAAATCGTCGAGGGCGGAATGACCTCGCCGCGCCGGTTGCGCCAGCGGGCCAGCTCGAACACCAGCATCTTGGGCACGTCCTTGATCAGCGCGAAGCCGCCGCACATGTCGCCGTAGAGCGTCGCGTAGCCCGTGGCCATCTCGCTCTTGTTGCCCGTGGTGACCACCATGTGGCCGAAGCGGTTCGAGAGCGCCATGACGATCACGCCGCGGATGCGCGCCTGCAGGTTTTCCTCCATGAGCGTGCCCGGCAGCGGTTTCGCCCAGTCCACCGCCGCGCAGGCCGGCCCGAGCATCCCGGACAGCGCGTCCACCGCCGGCGCGATCGGGATCTGCGGGCAGGGAATGCCCAGCCGCTTCGCCAATTCCAGCGCGTCGGAGAAAGTTTCCTTGGACGTGATGACGGACGGCAGCGTCACGCCGAACACGCGGTCCTTGCCCAGCGCATCAACGGCGATCGTCGCCACCAGCGCGGAATCGATGCCGCCCGAGAGCGCCACGATCACGCCGGGAAAGCCGTTCTTGTCGACGTAGTCCCGCAGGCCGATCTGGAGCGCCTCGTAAACCTCCTCGACCGCGTCCGGCATCGCCGCGAGGCGGCCCGGCGCGGGCGCCCACGTCCCGCCCGCCGGCGCCACGTCGACCGTCAGCAGGCCTTCGCGGAACAGCTCCGAGCGGGTCGCGACCTTCCCGTCGGCGGCCACGGCCATGCCGCCGCCGTCGAACACCAATTCGTCCTGGCCGCCGACGATGTTCGTGTAGAGCATCGGGACGCCCAGCGCGGCGGTCGCCTTCCGCGCCATTTCCTCGCGGTCGTTTTCGCGGCCGCGGCAGTACGGGGAGGCCGACAAATTGACCAGCACGTCGCAGGTCCCCTTCAGGCCGCGGAAGGATTCGCCCTCGGGCCACCAGGAATCCTCGCAGACGTGCACCGCCAGGCGCGCGCCCCGGAATTCGAAGACCGTCGGCGCGGCGCCCGGCGCGAAGATGCGCCGCTCGTCGAACACGCCGTAGTTCGGCAGGAGCATTTTCTGCGCCGTCGCGACGCGTTTTCCGCCGTGGAACAGCAGCGCCGCGTTGCGGAGCTTGCCGCCCTCGCGCAGCGGCGCGCCCACGAGCGCCAGGAGGTCATTCGGCAACGCGGCGGCGAGCCGTTCGGCCTCCGCCTCGACCGCGTCCATGAAGCGCGGCCGCAGCACGAGGTCGTCCGGCGGATATCCGCACAGGGCCAATTCGGGAAAGACGGCGACGTCCGCGCCGGCGGCGGCGGCCTCGTGCGCGAAGCGCGCGATTTTCGCCGCGTTTTCCCGCACCGCCCCCACGGTGGAATTCATCTGGACCAGCGCGAATTTCATGCCTTTTTCGCTCCCGTCTTCTCCAAGAAGACCGCCGGCAGGTCGGCCAGCCGGTTCTTCGCGTAATCGAACGCCACCATGCCGGTCTTCGCGAGCGCCACGACCGCGCCGTCGCCTTGCCGGATCACGCGATACGCCAAATCGAACGTCCGCCGTTCCACGTCGTTCAAGCCCATTTCGACGGCCAGCCGGTCGCCGCGGAACGCCACGGCCTTGAACTGCACCACGGCGTCGCCCATCAGCATCCCGACGCCGCCGATATCCTCCTCGGAAAACCCGTAATGCGCCAGGAACCGCAGGCGCGCCTCGTGCAGGAGGCCCAGCAGCGCGTCGTTGCCCACGTGGCGGCCATAGTTGATGTCCGTGATCCGCACATCCAATTCCGTGCGGAAGACGAAATCCACGCCGTCCAAATCCAGTTTCACTCTTGCCATGGCCAGCATTGAACCACACCCCGGAGGATAATTGAACATTGAATATTGGACGTTGGATGTCGGATATTGATGTCCATGGTTCCGTCGATCCTCATCGTCGTCCGGCGCGGGGAAGATCCCGCCAAGTGCACCGTGCGCCCGCTGCGCGGCGCGCCCGGGCTGGATTTCCTGCCGTACCCGCTGCGGCAAAAGCCCGATTTGTCGCGCCATCTCCTGCTGGCGCCCGATGCGCCGCCGCTCACCCCCGCCGATGCGGGCCGGCCGCTGCTGCTGCTCGACGCCAGTTGGCGGCACGCCGCAAGCATGCGCAAAGCCGTCGAGCCCGTCGAAGCCCGTTCGATTCCGCCCGGCTGGCTCACCGCCTACCCCCGCCGGTCCAAGATCCACGCAGACCCCGAGACCGGGCTGGCCACCGTCGAGGCGCTGTTCGCCGCGCGCTGCACGCTGGGTTGCCGCGACGATGCCCTGCTGCGGTTCTACCCCTGGCGCGACGTCTTTCTCGACCTCAACCGGGATCGACTGCCGCCGCCCCCCTGATCGCCCCGCTCAAGGAGCTTGGTAGGGATTGCTGTCGACGAGAAATTCGTTCGTGTTGGTGACCCCGTCGCCGTCCAGATCGTCGTCCGGCCCCGTTCCGGGATCGCCCGGCGTCACGTTGTATTTCAGCAGGAACTCGTCGTAGGGCGTCTGCGACGGGGCCGCGTAGGGCACGATCGTGATGTTGTCGAAGTTCGCGCTCTTGTCGTTGAGTCCGCTCTTGCCGCGGATGCGCACGTAGATCGGCGTGGACACGTAGACGTCGATCGACTGGTAGGTCAGCACCGTCACCGCGCCGACCACGACTTCGCCCACTTCGACCCAGCCGGTATCCAGGGTCTCGCTGATTTCGACCGCGAGCGTCGGCGCGTTGGTGCCGTGCGTTCCGTAGGGGCCGTACCACAGCGAAATCGTGGAAACGCCGTTGGACATCACGGGGCTCAGAACCGTCATCGTTTCGTCGCCGTCGCTGGTGTCGTATTTCAGGCGGGCGGCATTCGCTCCGATCTTGAGATCGGACGAGCTGGTTCCGATCAGGATGCCGGTCAAGTTCCAGGTCTTGTTGCTGAGAACGATGTCCAAGGAGGCGTACGACGTTTTGTTGGTATCCTCGAAGGTGCAGATATAGGCGCTCGGCGGCGGCGGCGACACGTAGGTCGACACGGCGATTTCGGCCGTCCCGGTCGTGGCCCCGAAGACGTTGGTGGCGACGACGGTGAACACGTAGGTGGCGGGGCCGTCGGCCGCCGCCGTCGTGAACGTGAAATTGGTGCCGACCACCGTGGCCGAACCGGCATAGTTGCTCGGCAGCAGGGTCCAGCTCTGGAGGCCGCTGCCGGCCGGCGCGATCCCGATGCCCAGTTTCTGGGTATAGGTTGCCATGATGTTGTACGGTTCCGCCGGACTGAACGCGACGATGGGCACCGGCGCCACGTAGGGCGTCACCGCGATCGTCGCCGTGCCGGTCGACGTGCCGATCGAATTCGTCGCGACGACCGACACCGTGAAGGTTTTGCCGTTGTCCCCCGCGGCCGGCGTGAAGGAAAAGACGCCGCCCGAGAGGCTGGCCGGCCCCGCATAAGCCGGCGCCATGTTCCAACTCTGCAGGCCGGCGCCCGAAGGCAAAATCGACACCGCCATCGTGAAGAGGTTGCTCACCGGGGCGTTCGTCGTGCCGTTCGGATCGAACGACACGGAGGGCGCGCCGGGACCGGCGATCGTGACGCCGTCCAGTCCCACGTTGCCGTAGACCTTGGTGACATACAAGAATTGCACGTAACGCGAGGTGGATGTCAGGTTGTTCGTCCTCTTCACCGCCGAACTGTTCTGGATGGGATTGTTTGTGTAGTAGGTGACCACGTCCGTCCAGTTCGACCCATCGACGGATTCCTGCACTTTGTAGAAGTAGTCGCCCGACAAGCTGTTTCCTTGGATGTAGTAGGTCACGGTGCTGGGCGCGCCGCTGAAATTGACCTTGATCCAATCCCCCGAGCCGTCGAATTTGGCCGACCCTTCGCCGCCGCCGTCGTAATCCGTGGAATATGTTCCGGTGCTGTAATTCGTCCACCCCGACGGCAACGTGTTCCACGGTCCGGCGTAGCTGGCCGGCAAGGTGGCCTGTCCCAGCGCCGCCGTTCCCGCCGCCAGCAGGATCATCAGTCCCCAAATGATTGCCTTGTTCATGGTTTTCGCTCCCGGTGCAGTCCTCACCATTTGCAGTCTACCGTTTCCCGTTGCATCCGGCCAGTTGAAATGTGCAGCCCGACGGCGCCCGAGGGGCGAATCGTCCTTCCCCGCCCTTTTTCCTGCTATATAGTTGATTACGCCCTCTTGTCAGGATTCCGTGAAAGCGGTATGGTTCCAGTGGGCCGGAGTAGGACTCCAACCCGAAAACTTAGAGGTGGTCATGAGCAGGAAAGCCGGAATCATCGGAGCGGCGGCGTTGGGGCTGGCGTTGTCCGTCCATGCCTCCCCCTATTCCTCGATGGCCGTGCCGGGAACCCACAACGACTGGAGCACCACGCCCAGCATGGTTCTCGTCGGCGGGGCCGGCAACGTCTGGGTCTGCACCCAGACGTTGACTTCCGCGAGCGGCCAATTCAAGTTTGCGGCCAACGGATCGTGGACCGTCAACTGGGGCGGCGGGGCTTCCATCGCCCGCGTGCCGGCGACCGCCACCGCGCCCAATCCGGGCGGCGGCAATCTCGCGTATGCGGGTCTTTCCAACGGCCTCTACCGCATCACGTTCAACGATTCCACGCTGGAATTCCAGATGGAATGGGCGGGCGCCGCCCCCCTGCCGATACCCGCCGTCACCAACGTGGACATCGTCGGCGATTTCAACAGCTGGACCCCCAACGCCAACAGCATGCTGACGAACCACCCCGGCAACACCAATTTGTGGAGCCTTTCCCTTGCGCTGGAAGACGCCACGACCTTCCAGTTCCGGCCCAACGGCGATGCCGACGACCAATGGGGCGCGGCCGAAGGCGTCACGGTTTCGGTGCCCGCCGCGGACGTCAGCGCCTGCGGAAAATCCTCCTATACCCTGTCCGGCTTCCCGCCCGGCACTTTCTATTTCGAGTTGGACGTCAGCAACGCCACTTTTTCCGTCCTCCAAACCGTCACGCAGGAATTCACGGTCACGTCCATGGCGGTGCAGGGCAACTTCATCGGCACCAACGTTCCGCCGGCGAACATGACGCGGCTGGGCGACACCGCCCTGTGGGAGTCGGACCACCACGTCACCACGAACATGATCGCGTCGGGCGGCACCGCCACGCTGCGGTTTTCGGCGAACAACGGCGCGGGCCGCTGGGCCATGACCAACGGCGCCCCGGCTTCCGCGCTGCCCGCGTCCGGGACGATGGCCGCCGCGCTGACCAACTTCGCGAGCGTGACCGGCATCGCGCCGGGCCGCTACCGGATCACCTTCAACCATCTCACCGGCGCCTACACGTTCCGCCAAGTCTATACGGACGCCTCCGGATTCAACCTGCTGAAGAATTCCGGATTCGAGCAAACCACGGATCCCGGCGGCGGCTATGCGGTGGACTGGGGCAGTTGGCAAGCCTGGCCCAAGCGCGTGGCCGACGGCTATGCCCCCCATTCCGGCAACTGGTGCGGCGCCATCCACAGCAAACTCTATCCCGAATGGACCGATTACGCCTCCTTCGCCCAAGACGTGCTGATCGCTTCGGACAAAACCTATCAGGCTTCCGCCTGGCTCAAGGCCACGCCCGATTGGACGGCGAGCACCATGCAGATCAAGATCGAGTGGATGGATTCGACCAACGGGCTTCTGGGCAACGAAGCCGTCGCCAACATCGAATCGCTCACCACCAACTGGGTGAAATATTCGGCGGAAGGCGCCCCGCCGGCCAACGCCACGAAAGCCCACGTGGTGTTCCTCTGTTCCGGCGCCGGATCCAACGGCACCATGCACGTGGACGACGTCGAAATGCGCGCCGTCGCCGGCCGCACGCAGAATTTCGACACCTGGGGCTCTTTGTCCGCCTTCAGGGAATTCGCCCCGGACTGGTCCATCACCAGCGGCAAGACCGTCTGGAACGTGCCGCCCGGACGCCCCCCGGCGGACGTCTTCATTTCCCAATACGTCGAAGGCACCGGCAACAACAAGGCCATCGAAATCTACAACGGGACCCTTTCCAACCTCGATCTCGCGGCCCAGAACTACGTTCTCCAGCAATACGACAACGGCTCCGCGACGGCATCCGTCACGATGGCCCTTTCGGGCAACGTCGCGGCCGGCGCCACCCTCGTGGTCGGCCGGCCCGACTCGCCCCCCGCCTACGCGCCCGATCTCGCCATCGGCGGACTGCCCAACCTGCTGACGAACCGCTACCTGACCTTCAACGGCGACGACGTGGTCGTGCTGGTCAAGGGCGGCGCGGGCGGCACGGTGAAGGACCGCGTCGGGCAAGTCGATGCGAACGCCTCCGGGTCCATCTGGAGCCGGAACGCCAAGGACCACACCTTGACGCGCAAATCCACCGTCTTCACCGGCACGGTCAACGCCGTGACCTCCGCCTTCCCCCTGGTGGACGAATGGATCATTTCGGATCAGGACACCTTCGACGATCTGGGCACCCACGACATTTCCTACATCGACCCCAACGAGCCCTACACGCCCGCCGGCTACAGCCTGGTGATGAACACCAACGCCGTCCTGATGAGCGGCGAACTCGCCGGCGGCATCGGCGACCTCAGCTTCTGGTACCGCACCGAATCCATGAATCCGCCCGTCACCATGTCCATCGAAACCGGCCCCACCGACGCCGGCCCCTGGACCACCAACACGACGCTGGCCGGCATCGCCGCCAGCAACTTCGCCTACTACGTCGTCGCCATCAACCAGGCCGACGCGCTCTATCTCCGCATCCGCCAGACCGACGGCGGCACCAACCGCTTCCGCATCGACGAAGTCGTCGTCAGCGAGCTTTCGACGACCCGGCGCACGGAAGACTTCACGGCTTGGACCGATCCGTCCTACCTGATCCCCGGCAACTATTCCCGCTACGGCTGGAGCATCCAGAACGGCGCGATCGCTCCCACCACCGGCGTCCTCGGCACCCGCGCCGCCTTGATCAGCCCGACGAACGGCGCCGTGATTTCGCCGGCCTTCGAAGGCGGTCTCGGCGAGGTCCGGTTCTGGGCCAAGACCGCCGAAACCGGCACGGGCTACCTGCAGCTCCAGACCACGCTGGACGGTTCCAACTGGACGACCCAGGCCTCCTTCACCGTCACCACCGGCACGACCTATTCCGCCTGGCTCTACGTGGTCGATCCCAACGCGCAAGCCCGCATCACGTTCGATCCCGCCCAGAGCTCCGTCGACGTGCTCGTCGACAGCATCGAAATCCGGCTGCCGGAACTCTACCGCGACCAGAACTTCGACGGGTGGCCCGCGCGCGGCACGTATACCAACGACAGCTTCCAGGGGTGGACCATCGACAACGCCATCGTAGACAGCCAAAACGCCTATGAAGGCCAAGTCTGCCGCCTGGGCACCACCGTCGGCAACTACGTCCTCAGTCCCGAACTGGCCACCGGCCTGGGTACCATCAGCTTCCGGACCCGCAAGTGGTCGGCTTCCGACGCCGCGTTCACCATCCAGGTCCAGATCTCGTCGAACGCCGCGACCTGGACCACGCTGGCCAGCGTTTCCCCCGCTTCGACCAACTACGAGCAGTTCACCTATTTCCTCCAGGACGAAACCAACCGCTACGTCCGCCTCTACCACAGCGCCGGCGCCGTCCGCGTGCTGATCGACGACGTCCGCATCGGCGAGCCCCAGCCCCGGCCGCAGGTGCTCGTCGCCCCCGGCCTCGATCCGGCCAACCCCGTCATCGACGAGAACATGACGATCACCGCGGACGTCGTGACCCGCTACGGCGCCACCATCCTCTCCGTCACGGGCTACTACCGCATCGCCTTCGGCGCGACGGTTCCCGTCGCCATGCCCCCCATCTCCTACGGGTCCTACGCTTCCATCTCCGACGTTCCCGGGCAATCGGCCGGCACGATGATCCGCTACTACGTCAAAGTCCAGTACGCCGGCATCGGCGCCGACACCAATTCGACCGGCTATGCCACCAACGTCTACACCACCCCCACAACCACCAACTACGTTTCCTCCATTCCGCAGGGCACCGTCTGGATCAACGAACTTTTCTACTCGTCCTACGGTTCAGATGAGCCTGTGATTTGGGATACAAATACATGGGAGTCCATTATTATTGGCGAAAACCACGAGTTCGTCGAAATCTGCGGCTTGGCGGGTTCCGACGTCAGCGGGTGGCGCATCCAGCTCGCGTTCGGCGCCGACGCCGACATCGCGGCCAACGGCGGCCAGCCGGTCTACGCGACGTATACCATCCCCACCAACACGATCTTCGCCAACCAGACCAACGGTTTCGGCTTCTACGTCGTCGGCGATTCGGAACTCGCCAGCAACCAGCCCATCGACCAGGCGTTCACCACCTTGGTGCCCTCCAATATCAGCTATTTGAGTAGCGAGTACAAAGACCACTTTTTTGATGGCGTCGGCGTCATCCGCCTGCTGAATCAATACGGCAATGTGGTCTATGCCCTCTCCTACGTCGGCTACGCCAGCGGGGCCGACCGCATTCCCCAGATCCAATTCCCCAGCGGAACCAACAGCATCGGCCGGGTGGGCACCGGATCCGCCTACGACGATTTCGATTGGGGCCAGGGAGATTTGACCATCGGCGACGAGAACGACGGCCAAACGCTCGAAGAGCCGCCGCCCCCCACCAACTACTACGTCTACGCCTGGCACCATCAGCCGGTGCAGGTCGTCCCGGCCAACACCAATCTGGCGGTGCCCTTCTACATGCTCGATCCGCTCGGCGCCGCCCATTGGGACACCATCGGCATCTACTACGGCTACACCAATACCGCCTATGCGAATCCCACGGGCACGCTCTACCACCGCTCCGCAGGCGCCGGCACCTGGACCCAGCTCGGCATGATCAAGCGCGGCGGCTCCACCGACACCAACGGCCACACCTGCGTCTACGCCCAGATCCCCGCCCGCACCTACGAGCGCCACCAGACCATCGAATACGTGATCGGCGCCTATGCCAACGAAGTCGGCTTCGACCCCGTCTTCCTGGGCGGCGCGGGTTCCAATACCAGCACCATCTACACGAACTTCGCCGATGCCGCGGCCCAGCCGTTCACCTACTACGTCCCCATCGCCGACGTGATCGCCATCTCCAACTTCGTGGTCCAAGCCACCAACCTCGTCATCCAGACCGAAGGCAACGACTTCTACGACCCCATCGTCAACTACGAGGTCCAGTTCACCACCAATCTCAAGACCCACTATTATTACGTCTACGACGACCAGACCAACGTCGTCGGCATCCGCACCAATTCCTCGTGGGGCACCTGGCTCAGCACCAACTTCACGCACGCCCTGAACAGCCAAAGCCAGAGCATGTTCAACGTGCGCCGCGACACCAACGGCGCGCACGCCATCTACCGCCTCGTCCCGCTCGCGCCGTGATTCTCATGCGCCGCCCATGCAAGGGCGGCCTACAAAATCCATCCCCGATGTAGGCCGGGGTTACATCCCCGGCGCGTTTCCAATCCCGCCGCCCGCGCAGGGACAGCCTACACCATCTGTTTACCCCGCCTGGCGGGGCGCATCCCGTCACCACCGCAACGATTCGATTTCCCCGGCATAGGGCCATTCTTCTGGCCGACCAACCAATCCAGCCCTAACGGGATTCATGCGGACGTATTCCCACTTTGCGCCATAACTCTCGCCGCTGCGCAGAAGATGGTCGAAGAATCCCGCCGGCCAAGCCCGACCGGATAAAATGTCGCCGCCCGCGCAGGGGCGGCCTACAAAATCCATTCCCGATGTAGGCCGGGGTTGTACCCCCGGCGAAATCCGGTTGCCCGATGTAGGTCGGGGTTGCATCCCCGGCGCGTTTCCAATCCCGCCGCCCGCATAGGGGCGGCCTACATCGACCGCATCGTTGTGGGCGGGGACAACGAGCCCCCGCCGAACCGCGACCAGATGACGCTTCAGCGCCCCGACCCACCGGGACAAGCCTTGCGAACCCTCCGCCGAAACGAAAACATGGACGTGGTCCGGCATCAGCACGTACTTTCCGATCCATACGGAAATGCGCGCCGGAGTCCGCGCGCAAAAATCCAGAAATGCCCCGTGGATTTCCGGACGGTTCAGCCAACGCCGCCGACCCGCCGTGCAAATCGTCACGAAGAAAAGAGGCCATCCGCGTGAGCTCCAAACGGTTTCAAGCCGCCGCAAACGATGCGGCTTGGGCTGTTCGTCTTTTGGAGAATTCGCCACCTGCGCAAGGGTGGCCTACAAAGGCAATTCGATCAAGATTCTTTGCGACGTTGTCGGCCGGGGTTGCGCCTCCGGCGCGTTTCCGATCCCGCCGCCCGCGCAGGGGCGGCCTACATCCGATCCCGTTGTCGGCCGGGGTTCCATCCTCGGCGGGTTTCAGTCTAATCGTTCAGGTACCGGAACATCCGCGGGAACATTTCGTGGTGCAGGTTGCCGCCGTTCTTGAAGGGATCGCGCCAGACCAGCACCACGGCCCGCCGCTCGCCCGTGATCATGTCGAAGTTCTCGTTGAAGACGCCGACGGGATCGACCGAGGCCGGGGCTTCCTTGATGGCCTGGGCCACCGCCACCACCGTGAACAGGCTGTTGTCCGGGCTGAACAGCCCCCAGGTGTTGCGCACCAGCGCTTCCCGCTGGTTGTTGTTCAGCCCCATCGCCGCCAGACTCCCGCCCTGCTGCATGGCGTCGCACCGGACCCAGTCGGTGCCGGTCTCGAACGCCCCTTGCCCGAGCTTTCCCGTCGTATTCGCGGCCAAAATGCTTTTCGCGAGCTCAAAGGCAACCTCCGGTTCGATCGGATTCGCCGAAATTCCATCGGGACCATCCACGGCCACGCCCGGCACCTCGTGCCGGGTCAGGTCGACGAAGCAAGCCGCCAAGACGTTCGAGCTGCGCGTATTGAGATTGATCGTCCCGTTCGTATAGAAAACCTTGTTGCTGACCCAACTCGCGTAGAGATTCGTGTCCGCCACCAAGCGGTCCAGCACGCCCAGATTGTTGAAACTTTTGCCCGCGGCGGCCGGCGTGCAGATGTCGATGGTCTCCCACGCCTTGCCGGTGGAAATGAAGCCCAGTTCGGCCGGCGTCACCATGGGGCCGTTGCGGCAGTACATGTTCGTGCCCTCGGCCAGGAATTTCGCTTCCATGGCGGCATCCCATTTGTTCTGGGCATTCAGGCTGGGGCTCGGCTGCAGCACCCATTGGCCGGGCAAATGGTTCAGTCGCGGATCCGTCACTTCCAGGACGCGCGGCACGGGCGCGGCGGCGCCGGGCACCAGCATCATGGGAGTGGGGGAAAGAAGCAGCCCTTCGGAAATCATGTCCGCGTTCCCGCCGGCACCTGTTAAATAGATGGGATGGGAAATGGTAATATTCTCCACTTTAAGCTGAAGGCCCGGAATGCTTACCGTTGAAGGCAAAAGATTGGGAGCCGGGGCGCCGGGATATCCCGCCGCCGGCATCGGGTTGACCGGAAGTCTATATGCGAAATTGGATGATCCGGCCGGCGTGTATGGCTTGCCTTTATTGTAATCCGCCTCCACGGACAATGCGCCGGGCGAAACCCCCGCCAACAGTCCTACCGGAAATCCAGCGGGAAAAGCAGGGACCTGCAATGTCGTTTTAAGCCAGACTTGGTCAGGCCCGGTAGCCAACGGATTGCCGCCAACGGTCGGCGCAGGCATTTGGAAATTGCCTGGATTCTTGTTGTCGTCTGACGGGAACGGATACCAGAACTCGAATGTCAGACGAACTTCCAACTCATAGGTGCTCCATTGCGGATCGACTGTCGGGATTTCAAACAATCGGCAAGTCGCGTTGATTTCGTTGAACATCGGCACGTTCTTCGGCGAGGGATAATCGACCCCGGCGGGAATCTTGCTGTTCTTGTTGGTGTAGTCGTTGATGGCGTCTTCGATCCACTCCTTCCAATTGCCCGCGAATTGGCCGGTGATCGGATTGAGGACGTTGTCCCACGGCGCGCCGCCGCACAGGACGGGGGGCGTCCACGTGCTGGTGCCGGAATCGAAACGCCCGCCGCGGTACACCGACAGGCTGAACGGCACCAGATCGCTCACCAGATTGGAAGCCAACCCCGGCCCAGGCACGCACTCTTTCCGCTCCGGCTGCCAGCGGACGCAGGAATTGAGATTGCCGTCGTTCGGATAACCGTCCGTCAGCTTGATCAAGGCATACAGGCTGTCGAAGCCCTTCCAGCCCGCCCGATAGCTCTTGAACTGGGAGGCGTCCACCGTTTCCGGCAGCAGGTTCATCGGCACCTGCCGCGCGCTCCGGCGGACGCGGTTCGAAGCCGTGCGCCCGTCGGACCCGGCGACATTGGGATCCCGGGCGATCAGGTTGGCGTCGATGCCGCCGCTCTGGTCGAAACAGACGTAGGCGTAGCGGCCGAGGATGCGGCTGGGCTGGGCCGTGGTGGGATCTTCCCGCACGAGGATCCATTGCGCCTCGTTGGTCACGGTGTCCCGCGCGTAGTACGGCGCGTTCGTGTAGTAGCGCTGCGGGATCCAGCTTTCCACCTCGCCCACCAGCAGATCGACGTTGTCCTGGCCGATCTTGCGCCCGGCCAGGCCGAAGTTCGCCGCGGGGGGCACCGAAACGAACACGTCGTAGTCGCTGTTCGTCGGCGGCATGACCAGGCCGGAATTGGCCAATTCCACGCTGTAGTCGTTCATGGCGGCATACACCGCGGTCCGGAGAAGCTGCCGGCCGCGCATGGCTTCCAGCGTCGAGTCCGCCACCTGCCGCTCCACCCGCGCCTGCGTCAGGAACGCCACCGCCATCACGATCATGATGCTCAGGAACCCCAGCACGATGATCAGCGCCACCCCCCGGCGGCGGTCGATTCCATTGGTCATTGCATATTGGTCGTTGGACATTGGATATTGAGATCTCCGATCCGCCCGGTCGGCGCCCGGGCCTTCCGCCGATCCCCGCCCTGAATTCCCGCTCATCGGTCTCATGTCCCGCTCCGCTCCGTCCGCCCTAGTCTTCATAATACGCCGTGTTGTTCGTGCCGTAAACCGCCACGGTGTTGTAGCGCGCCGCGCCGACGAGCGGCACCGCCCGTCCGAACACCGACGACGACTCCCGCACCATCATTTCCCGCGCCTTGACCACGACGGGATCGTTCGCCGGCAGGCCCGCCGCCAAGGCCATGCCGCTTTCCATCGCCGTGTCGGGGCTCGACACCTGCAGATAGATGTCGAACGCCGCCGGCGGCACGTTGGTGGGCGATTTGCCGTTCGGCCCCCGGGTGCTGTCGAATTCGTGCACGCCGGAGAACCCGCCCATCCAGCCCGTCCCGTCCCAGCCCGTGCAGTAGATGTCGAACCGCACCACGTTGTCGGCCAGCACCTGGCGGTCCCAGACCGTGGAGGGGAAATTGGAGCCCTTCTGCCACCATTTGACGGTGTTCGTGGCCAAGGCATAGAATTGGAGGTCCGTTCCGTACGAATTGCCGGCATCCCCCACCGCGAAAATCATGCGTTCCTTCATCAGGTCGAACCGCAGATAGGGCGCGCCCAGCGCGTTGGTCCAGACGTTGGTGGCCACGAAATAGTGGAAATATTCGTAGGGAATGTCGTCGTCCTGGTCGCCCGAGGTGCTGATGAACCACACGTCGTCGAAGCCGAATCCGTTGGGGTCGGTCGCGTTGGCCTGCACGTAGCAGGCCAGCCGGTCGTTCACCACCATGCCTTCCGCATCCTGCAGCAGGGTTTCCATCGCCGTTTCGGCGGTGCTGTTGCGCATCAGCGACGAACTGCCCCGCTTGGTGATGCTGGTCGCCTCCATGAACATCCGCGTCAGCGCCAGCACCAGGATCACCAGCACCGCCATCGACGCCAGCACCTCGATCAAGGTGAAGGCGGATTTCATGGAGACCCGACGCCCTCGTCGGGCGGCTGCTGGGCTGCGCCCCTTGGTCATTGGATATTGGCCATTGGACATTGGATATTGAATCGTATTTTTCATCGTTGCCTCACCGGATGGGCAGAATCTCGCGGTAAAATATCCGCGGATCGCCCTTGGGCTCGTCGTTGCCCGTGAATTCCCCCGGCCACACCTTGAGCAGCGCGTAGGTCGTCACGCCGCTGCCGAAGCCTTTCCACGTGCTGACCCGCACCGTCAGCTCGTAGGTGAACGCCGACGTCCAGAAATGCGCCGCCTTGAAATCCGCGGCGTTGTAGTCCGTGCCGGGGAAGTTCGCCGGATCCAGCCCGTAGTAGTCCGGGATCCAGTAGAACGTCTCCACCCCGCCTCCGTCCTTCATCTGGAATTTGGGTTCGTCGACCGGATCTGCCGACAGCATCAGCGAAATGAAATCGTCCGTGTTGGCGATGTCCCAGCCCGGGCTCGCGCCGAAATTGCCGCCGTACTTCCCGGCCGTCAGATCCAGCGTGGTGAACACGTATTCCGCAAACAGGGCGGTTTCCGTGTCGTCCACGGCCGCGCGCGTCGCCCGCAGCCCCTCGGGGAACAGGGCAAAAGTGGCGGTCAGGCCGATGGCCACCACCAGCAGCGCCAGCGTCACCTCCACCAGCGAATAGCCGGCCCGCGCGTTCCGCTCGTTTTTCGCAAAAGGTTCCATGGGTCCGCTTCTCCTCAAATTACTCGATGCCCCCGTCGTAGATGTGGATCTGGCCGGTCTTGTTCCGGATCTGCACGGCCGTGTTCGTTCCGCCCGGCAGCATCTGGGGCTCCGACAGGGTCCCGCCCGACTGCTCGTAGTATTTCGCCGAGGTCACGTAGATTTTCGAATAGTCCGTGTCTTGCCAATACTTGCCGGTGGTGGTGTCGCCGGCGAACATGTAGGCGCGGCCGTTCGGCCGGAACATCACGACGCCCATCGGGCGCCGGGCCGTCGGATCGTTCGGTTTGGCCGGGTTCGTGGGGTATTCGAACTCGTCCGATCCCCGCGTGAACAGATAGTTCCCCTTGAGATCCTCGTTGTCGTCGAAATACAGGCCTTCGGGCAGGATTTTCCAGTCCGAGATGAAGGCGTACTGCATGTTGTCGGGGTTCTGGTCGGGCCGTTCCAGACGGTCCATGTTGTTTGTGATCGCCAGAGCCGCGTAGCCGCGCAGGCATTTGTCGAGGTTGTCGCCGTCCGTTTCCGTGTACGACCCGCCATCCAGGTTCGGAAAGACCACGAGAACCCATTGGCGCTTGCTGATCGCGTGCTGGCGCGCCAGGCGCAGCGTCGTCATCAGGTTGAACGCCGCCTTTTCGGTGTCCTTCCGGCCGGCGTTCTCGAACACCGGCAGGGCCACGGCGAACAGCACCCCGATGATCGCCACCACCACCAACAGTTCGATCAGGGTAAACCCGCGCCGCATCTTGGTTGTTGCTCCGTTCATGGCCGACCACCGATTCTTCATTCTGCCTTCTTCATTCTACGTCGTTCGCCCCAGGCGAACCTACTCCCAGCTCGGTACGTTGTCGTCCCACGTCTTGTGGTCGCCGTCCGGCCCGGCGGACCAGGAAATCACCTGCGCCTGGAACGTTTGGCCGGCATCGGCCGGATGGCCCATTTCGCCGTTGCCGTCGAGATCCACCTGGTACTCGAACGGAGTGCCCCACGAATCCACGAAGGACCCGACGTGGGGCAGGTTGGTGGCGAGCGCACCGGCCCCGGGCTCGAAGAACACGATGCGCTTCGGGTTGGAGGGCAGCATGGGGGTGCCCGGCTCGGGGCACATCGCATTCACCCAGACGCTGTCCGTCAGGTGCTGGGCGTCGTTGTTGGTGGCGAATCCCGGCCAGCGGTTGTATTCGGCCCGGTACTTCATCATCACCGACACCACCACGTTGGCGTCCGCCCGGGCCCGCGCCTTGCTCGCCCGGTTCAGGATGATCCCCGCCGCCGGCACCATCATCGCCATCAGGATGCCCAGGATCGCGATCACCACCAGCAGTTCGACCAGCGTAAATCCTTTTTTCATCGTCCGTTCCTTCCGCATGCCGGCGCCTAGGGCAAATCGAACGTCCTCAGCGGCTCGTTTTTGCCCGGAACGCCCAGCGAATACACCAGCACCTTTTCCTTCACCGCGTTGGGGCCGCCGAACAGGTGGTCCGGATCGTTGGGCAGCACCGATCCGTCCATGTTCCGGTCCATGCCGATCCGATAGTCCTGTTTCCAGGGATCCGTGAAGACCAAGGGGTTGCTGCCCTGCCGGGACTTCTCCGGGATCTGCAGATAGGCCTTCTTTTTGGGGTTGTCTCCCGTCAGCCACTTCATCACGTTGGCCCGGTCGGCTTCGTTCTCCGTCCAGACGTCGGCGCCGACCCGCGCGGTCGTGTTGGTCGGATCGCCCCACGGCATGTAGCGGTGTTCGGCGTAGAACTGCAGCACGGCCACCTTGATGCTGTTCATTTCCACCATGGCGCGACGCTTTTCCGCCGTCTTTTTCGCGTTGCCCGCCAGCGGCACGAGAATCGCCGCCAGCGTCCCGATGATCGCGATCACCACCAGCAGCTCGATCAGGGTGAATCCGCTCCGATCCGATCTGGTTTTTTCTTTCATTCTGAATCCTGGCTTCTGGCTTCTGAATTCTTTCCCGCTACCACGTCTTGTACGGCGGGGAGAGCGCGCCGGTATCGCCGGTCTCGCCCCACGAATAGATGCCGACTTTCGCCCGCACGGGGTTTTCCGGGGTGCCGTACGGCGACACGATGATCTTGTCGTCCAACGTTTCGTCCAGCAGGATGCCGTAGGGGTTTCCCCACGGGTCTTGATAGCCGTTGGCCAGCAGCGCCGTTTTCATCTCGGCCTCCGTCTTGCAGGGCTTGCCGTCGATGGGGTTCTTGAACGAGGCTGGATCGAGCTCCAAGAACACGATCTGGCGCGTGTTCTGCTTCACGGGCCAATCGTCGAAGTTGATCAGGATCTGGACGATCTGCGTGGCCTCTTCCGGGGTGCAGGCCAAGTCGTCTTTGTCGATGTAGTCCGCGTAGGTCTTGTTCTGGGGCATCGGCATCCGGCCGTATTCCGTGAAGAACCGCTTGATGGCCCCGTCCAGCTCCGTCATTTGTTTCAAGGCCCGTGCCCGCTTCGCCGACTTCATCGCTCCGTTGATCGAAGGCACGATGATCGCCGACAGCAGCCCGATGATGGCGATCACCACCAACAGTTCGATCAGCGTGAAACCCCGTCCGGAGCCGTTCTGTCTCTTCATGGTCGTCGTTCCTTCGCGCGGTTGTTGGAAAGGCATGCGCCTCACCGATATCAACCTACGCTTCGCCTTCATCGAAGTCGAACGAAATCTGGGGCAGAATGGCCCCAAACCGCCGGGTTGTTTCCCTTCCGTCCGCCCCCCCGGCAACGGTCTTCCTCCTTCGTTGACGCCTCCCGCCCCCTTCTCCTATCATCGGACCTGCATGCGGCGATTCCTTCTATTTGGTTTCCTGCCGGGGGTGGCCCTGGCCGCCTTGCTGTTCCGGGGCCCGATCGAAGCCGGGATGGAACGCGCCGTCGCCCGGCGCTCGGCCCGCCAAGCGCTGGCGTCGTGGGGGTTGGAACCGAGCCGGGACAACGTCGATTTGTATCTCGCCGCCGACCATTCCCGGCTCGGTGCCTGGATTTTCGACGACGACCCCATCGGGATCGACGGCCCCTTGGAGGCGACGCCCGACGACGTCCGTTTTTCCGAAAACTGGACTTACGGGGACCTGTTCGCGCGCGGCTGGGTCACCATCGGCATTTTCGACGCGGATCGCGCCGTCGCCGAGCGCCTGGACCGCCTCGCCGGCGACTATCCCGCGGGCCCCGGCCGCGGGATCGCCGTCCGGCGCCTTCGGTCGCGGGAAGACCTGCTCCGTTCGCTGGCCAACGACACCGCGACGTTCTATTTCGGACACGCCAATCTCGGCCAGGGAATCCGTTTCGATCCCCAAGACCTGGAAAAACCCATCCCGATGGACGACGGCACGTTGGCGGATCTGGCGGTGAACTGCAAGGTGTTCGGCTACTTCGGGTGCCGAACCGACCGGTATTTCCGCGACGTCTGGAAACGGCATTTCCCGCAGGTCGATTTCATCGCCACGACCTACGTCTGCCATACCACCGTCCTGGCCCCCGAAATCCTGAAGCAGTGGGTGGAAGGCTTGCAGCGCGGCCGCGATCTCGGCCAGATCGTGGCCGCCCTGAACCGGAACAAGGCCGACGTGCTCCTGTTCGGCCGGATGGAAGAAGTCGGAAAATACCGAAACGCCGCCGGCCACGCGGACCAGCTCTTCACCTATTGAGTTCGGCGCGGGAAACGACGAGCCGCGATTCCCCGCACGCAAACGTCTTGCCGTTTATTCCATGCGTCCGAACCGTCGCGGATCGAAGGCGGCGCGCAGGCCCTCCCCGACGAACACGCCGGCCAGCATCGTGAAAAACAGCGCCAGCGACGGAACCAGCACCAGCCACCAGGCCTGCGGAAATTCCTGCGCCTGGGCCAGCAGTTCGCCCCAGCTCGGTGTCGGCGGCGGCAGACCGAACCCCAGATAGTCCAGCGCCGCCATCGTCCCGATCGCCCCCACCAGCGAGAACGGGAAAAACGTCACCAGCGGCACCAGCGCGTTCGGCAGCATGTGGCGGAAAATGATTTTCCGCGCCGGCAAGCCGATGACCCGCGCCGCTTCCACGAAGGGCAGCTTCCGCAGGCGCAGGAATTCCGCGCGCATGTAGTAGGAAATGCCGATCCAGTTGAAGATCGCGTAGATCGCCAGCAACAGGCCGAAACTCTGGCCGTAGACCGAGCCCAGCAAGATCAGGACGTAGATGAACGGCAGCGATTCCCAGACCTCGATGAACCGCTGGCCGAGCAGGTCCACCTTGCCGCCGTAGTAGCCCTGCAGCGCCCCCGCCGCCGTTCCCAGCGCCATCGTCGCCAGCACCAGCAACATCCCGAAAGACATCGAGGTCCGGAACGCGTAGAGCATCCGCGCCGCCACGTCGCGGCCCGACGAATCGATGCCCAGCGGATGCCCCCGCACCGGCCGGAACGGGAACCGCACCTGCTCCCGGGTCGTCGCGAAGGTCCAGCCGGGCGTGCCCGGCGACGGAAAGCCTTCTGGATAAACGGGATTCGTTGCGGCGACGATCGCGATTTTCGTCGCGCCGGCCGCCAATTCTTCGCGAAACGTCAGCCGCACGCGCGCCGGGACCGTTCCGCGCGGTTCGTAAGGCGAAAGCGATACCCACGCCTCGCGGCCGTCCGACGCCTGCGCCTTCGCATCCACCGCGTCCGCCGCGCGGTCGGCGAACCGCGCAGCCAATCCCGCTTGGATCGATTCCGGCCAACGCCACGCCGGCGTCTCGCCCGCCGCCAAACCGAAAACGTCCAAATCCCCCGCCGCGCGCACGACGCGCCCCTGCGCATCCACGTCCGCCGAGGCGACGCGCGGTTCCGGCGCGGCCGTGACCGTCACCTCGTCGGGCAAGGCGATGTCGGCCGGTTTCAGGCTTTCGAGCGGCCCGTAGGGAATCGGCGGCCAGACCATCCGGTTGCCGCGGCCCGGCGCGAACGCCGCGCCGGCCGCCAGCGCCCGGTAGTCCGGCCGCGTCAGCCGGCCGTTGCCCGCGAACGCGTCTTCCGGATAGAACTTCAGGATCGGAAAGTAGCTCCGCCCCTCGAACCGCACCCACAGGGGCTTGTCGTTGGCGATTCCTTCCGAAAACAGGCTGACCCCGTAGGCGCCGACCAGCAACCAGAACGCCCACCAGCCGCGCCGCATCCCCCGGAACCGCGCCCAGCGCTGCCGCGTCACCGGATGCCAGTGGATTTTGAAAAGTCTCAGGGCCATTTAGACAGGATTTACAGGATTTACAGGATGAAAGGCCAAGTGATCAAAGAACAGACTCCTTCGCGCATGGATTCCCGATTCGGTTCTCATCCTGTGAATCCTGTAAATCCTGTCTAAAACTCGATTCTCGGATCGATCCACAGATAGCAGGCGTCGGACAGCAGGCGGCCCAGCAGCCCCAGCACCGAGGTCGCGGCCAGGATGCCCATGAACGTCATGTAGTCGCGGCTGACGATGGCGTCGAGGCTCAGCCGGCCCATGCCCGGAATCTCGAACACCTTCTCGATCAGCACGGAACCGGCGAACAGCAGGCCCAGCACGCCGCCGAAGCCCGTGGCGATCGGAATCAGCGCGTTGCGGAAGGCGTGGAACCAGACCGCGCGCCGCAGGCTGCCGCCCTTCGCCAGGACCGTGCGCACGTAGTCCTGCCCGATCTGCTCCAGCAGCGAATTCTTCATCAGCAGCGTCAGCACCGCGAAATTCCCGATCACGTAGCACGACACCGGCAGCACGAAATGCGCGGCCAGATCCCTGATCTTGCCGACCGGCGACAGCAGGTCGTAGCCCACGGACGTCACGCCCGCCGCCGGCAGGACGTCCCAGAACCCTTCGCCCGTGCCGGCGAACAGCATTTTCAGCAGCATGCCGAACGCGAACGCCGGGATCGCGTAGCCCGCGAACACCAGCGCGCTGCTGGCCGCGTCGAACGCGCTGCCATGCCGCAGGGCTTTCGCGATCCCCAGCGGAATGCAGACGAGGTAGGTCAGCACGAACCCCGAAAGGCCGAAGACCAGCGAAATCTTGAACCGGTCGGCGATCAGCCGCCCCACCGTCTTGTTGGGATATTTGTACGACCGCGCGGCGAGACCCATCCGGTCCCGGACCAGCCAGGTCCAATAGCGCTGCGGCAGGGGCTGGTCGAAGCCGAAATGGGCTTCCAGCGCTTGGCGCTGTTCCGGGGAGATCGCCGCGCCCGCGTGGACGTTCCGGCCCGCATCCGCGGCGCCCATTCCGCGCATTTTCGCCAGCGCCTGTTCCACCGGGCCGCCCGGCACGACCTGGCACAGCGCGAAACAGACGAACGTGATCCCGAGGAAGGTCGGCACCATCAGCAAGAGACGCCGCAGGAAATAGCTCAGGCGTTCCATCCGCCCCTAGCCTCGCGCCTGCACGTCGCGATACATCGCGCGGTATTCCTCCGCGATGAGTTTCCAGTCGAATTTTTCCGCCCAGGCCCGCGTCGCCGGGCGCATCCGTTCGACCGCGCCGCGGTTCCGTTCCAATTCCAGCAGCTTCTCGACCCATTCGTCGACGTCGCGCGCGTCGGGCAGCACGACGTTGCATTCCGGCGCCACGTATTCCGGCACGCCGCCGACGCGGTTCGTCAGCACCGGCGTGCCGCAGGCCATGCTTTCGAGGATCACGTTGTTCGCCGCGCTGTCGAGCATGGGCATCGCCAGCACGTCCGCCTGCCGGTATTCCTCCCGCATCTCTTCGTCCGTCAGCCGCGGCAAAAGATTCACGCAGGGGATGCCGGCATAGGCCGCATTGTCGGGCGAGACCGTCCGGATCCGCCATTCGAACTTGTCCGCCGGCAGTTTCGCCGCGACCCGCGCGGCGAAGGCGTGGTCGCGTTCGGTGTCGCCCAGCATGAACATCCGGAACTTGCCGTCGCGCGGCGCCCGGGCGGCCGGCGGGGAAAAGTAGTCCGCGGCCACGCCGTGCAGGATCGTGCGGATGCGTTCGGGCGGCACCGCGCGCGCCACGAAGGGCCGCTGGCTCTCCGAGGTCAGCACCACTTCGTCCGCGTGCGCATAGCCGTCCGGCCGGAGCCACACCGAATCCCATCGCCGCGCGCTGCAATGCACGCTGACGATCACCCGCGCCCCCTTGCGATGGTAGGGAGCTACCCGCCGCGGCGCCACGAATTCCCCGAAAATGAAATGCGCGGAATAGGGTTCCGCGGCGCGCGGCAGCCCCCGCAAAATCCGCGCTTCGTCCCACCCCGGCACCAGCGCGTTCCAGGTCGAGCCGTAGCGGCGGATGCCCCATTGCTTCAGCGCGTTGCCGAGCGTCCAGCTTCGCCGCATCACCGCGACATAGGCCGTCCGGCAATAGATCGGGACCATGTCCAGATCCCGGGCCAGCGGACGGAGCCCCGAGTAGGCGCAGGCCAGCCCATCCGGAAAGATGACGTGGGGAAGCATCATGGAGCGCGAGTATCGCGCCAGCTTCCGCCGGATTCAAGCGCCGGTTTTCCGGCCCCGGCGCAAGGCCGCCTTGTTTTCCGCCGGTCGCTTTGGTACTTCTCGCCCCATGGATGCGCCCGCACAGGCCGGATCCCGCGAAACCGCAAGCCCCGCTGCGGAACGCGCCCCTATGGTCAGCGTGGTCATGCCGGTCTACAACGGCGCCCGCACCCTCCGCGCCGCCATCGACGCCGTGCTGGCACAGACGTTTCAGGACTTCGAATTCATCGCCGTGGACGACGCGTCCACGGACGATTCGGCGGCGATCCTGCGCTCCTACGGCGACCGGATTCGTTTCATCCGGCGGGAAACCAATTCCGGCATTTGCGAGGTGGCGCGCTCGCAAGGCCTGGCCTTGGCTCGCGGGCGCTATTCCGCCCTGATCGACCAGGACGACCTGTGGGAGCCGACCAAGCTCGAAAAGCAGGTCGCGTTCATGGAGGCCCAGCCCGAACTGCTCCTCAGCCACACCTATGCCTGGGTCGTCGACGGCGACGGCCGGCGGAGCGAAATCCGCCACGACGGCCGGATTCCGCCAACCGGCCCCTGCGCCCGCGAACTGCTGGAACACTGCTTCATCACCATCAGCACGATCATGGTCCGCGGCCGCACCTGGCTGGAAGCCGGCAACGCCGCGGACCTGCGCGCGGCCAACAGCGATTTCCTGTACTTCTTTTCCATCCTGCGGAAATCGCCCGCGGGGTTCGGCTTCATTCCCGAACCGCTGGCGTCCTATCGCCGGGGTCCGCAAGGCATGAGCCGGGGCCGCTGGAAATGGACACCCGAAGACGTGCCGGCCCTGGACGCCTTGGCCCGAAGCGAACTGTGGAAAGGCTTGGTGACCCGCGGCGAATTGCGCGCGGCGATCGCCCGGGCCTGCCTCGCCAACGCCGAGCACCACAGCCACGCCGGCTTCCCGGGCCGCGCCGCCTACTTCGCCGTTCGGGGCTGGCGGCAACGCCCCCTCGATCCGCGCTTCCCCGTCGAATGGACCAAGATCGCCGCGCGCGCCGTTCGGAACTGGTTCCGTTCCGATGCGCCGGCCGCCGGAGCGACATGATCGCGCTAACGAAAAAGGAATGGGATTCCGCGTTTTTCGGCTATCCGGTGGCCGCCGCGGAACTGGCCGACCCGGCCACGCTGCTGGCCGACGCGCGCCAGGCGCGGGACCAAGCGGAACGAACCGGCATCCGCTTGCTGACGCTGTTCCTGCCGGCCATCGGGCCCGATCTCCGCGACGAACTCCGGCGCGCCGGATTCCGGGACATGGGCGGAAAAGTGGATTACGCGAAGGCCATCGCCGCCGACGCGGGCGGCGCCCCCGATCCGGAAATCGCGCCGTGCCGCGTTCCCCACCCGGCGCTGGAACGCCTGGCCTTCCAGAGCGGGGCGCACAGCCGGTTCCGCCTGGACGACGGCTTCCGCCAAAACGAGTTCGAACGCCTCTACCGCGAATGGCTCGCGGGATCCCTCGCCGGAAAGGACGGCAAATGCGTCTACGTCGCGGGCGATCCCGCGCAACCGCAAGGCCTGGTGACGCTGGAACCGGGCGCGGCCGTCCGCATCGGCCTGTTCGCGGTGGCGCCGGAACGTCGCCGGCAGGGCGTCGGCCGGCGGCTCTTGGCCGCGGCCGAGCGGTTCTGCGCCGAACGCGCCGCCGGCGAACTCCGGGTGGCCACCCAGATCGAAAACCGGGAAGCCTGCCTGTTCTACGAATCGTGCGGCTTCCGCCGCATCCATGCCGAATCCATTTTCCACGCCTGGCTGCCCCTTCGGGCGGGGCAAGCATCCGGCCCGGGAATCCCTCCATGAAAACATCCATTCCCTTCAACAAGCCCTTCCTGACCGGCAACGAGCTCGACTACATCCGCCAAGCGGTGGAATCGGGCAAGATTTCCGGCAACGGAGCGTTCACCCAGAAATGCCAGCGCCTGCTGGAAGAACGCTACGGTTTCCGCAAGGTCCTGCTGACCACCAGCTGCACGGACGCCTTGGAAATGGCCGCCATGCTGGCGGGCATCGGTCCCGGCGACGAAGTGATCGTGCCCTCGTTCACCTTCGTGTCCACCGCGCTGGCGTTCGTGCGCCAAGGCGCCAAGATCGTGTTCGCCGACAGCCGCGCCGACCATCCCAACCTAGATCTGGACCGGCTCGAAGCCCGGATCACGCCGCGCACGAAGATGCTGGTGGTCGTCCACTACGCGGGCGTGGCCTGCGACATGGACCGCGCCATGGCCTTGGCGGAAAAGCACGGCCTGCTGGTCGCGGAAGACGCGGCGCAAGCCATCGACGCCACCTATCGCGGGCGGCCGCTGGGCGGCATCGGCCATTTCGGTTGCTTCTCGTTCCACGAAACCAAGAACATCATCACCGGCGAAGGCGGCGCACTCATCGTCAACGACGATCGCTTCCTGCGGCGCGCCGAGATCCTCTGGGAAAAAGGCACGAACCGCGCCGAATTCTTCCGGGGCGAAGTGAACAAGTACGGCTGGGTGGACGTCGGCTCGTCCTTTTTGCCCTCGGAAATCATCGCCGCCTTCCTCTTTGCCCAGCTCGAACATCTGGAGGCCATCCAGGCGCGGCGAAAAGCCCTCTGGAACGCCTACGCCGAACGGCTGGGCGATCTGGCCCGCCAAGGGCGGTTCCAATTGCACGACCTGCCGGCGTACGCCTCCAACAACGCCCACATGTTCTATCTCGTCTGCGCTTCGCTGGAGGAGCGCTCCGCCCTGATCGCGCATTTGAAAAAGCACGGCATCCTGGCCGTCTTCCATTATTTGTCCCTGCACAAAAGCCCGTACTACGCCCCGTTGTACGACGGGCCGGAATTGCCCAACGCGGATCGGTTTGCCGACGGCCTGCTCCGCCTGCCGATGTACTACGACCTGGAAATCGCCCAAATCGACGAAATCTGCGGACGAATCCGGGAATTCTATTCCTGAGCCCCCCCGCCCCGATCCCCGCTCTTTTCGCCTTGTTTCCTTGACCCGGCCGGGGCGACTCCCTAGCATGCCCGAAACGGTTTACTCCCCTTTGGGGAGCGCCGAAAAATCCATTTCAACCAGGAGCAAACGACCATGAGCGCCAGCAAAACGACTCCCGCCGCCGCGGAACTCCCCTGCAACCGGGACAAATCCAATTCCGTCGAAGCCATCAAGTGCAGCTACTTGAACCACCTCAAGTATTCCCTCGCCAAGGACGAGTTTTCGGCCACCGACCACGACCGCTACTACGCGCTCGCCCTGGCCATCCGCGACCGGCTCGTCGACGGCTGGATCCGCACCAGCGTCACCTACCACAAGACCGGCGCCAAGCGCGCCTACTACCTCTCCATGGAGTACCTCATCGGCCGCGCCATGGGCAACAACGTCATCAATCTCCAGCTCGACGACGTCGTCACGCAGGCCATGGCCGACCTCGGCCTCTCCTGGGACTTCCTGCGCGACATCGAACGCGACGCCGGCCTCGGCAACGGCGGCCTCGGCCGCCTCGCCGCCTGTTTCCTCGACTCGCTGGCCACCCTCCAGCTGCCCGGCTACGGCTACGGCGTCCGCTACGACTACGGCATTTTCCGCCAGGAGATCAAGAACGGCTACCAGGTCGAAGAGCCCGACCACTGGCTCCGCTTCGGCAATCCGTGGGAAATCGAGCGGCCCGAATCCCAGTTCGAAGTCCATTTCGGCGGCCGCGTCGACATGGAAGAGCAGAACGGGCGCCTCCGCGCCCGCTGGGTCGACTACGACACCGTCCTGGGCATCCCCTACGACTACCCCATCCCCGGCTACGGCAACGCCACCGTCAACAACCTGCGCCTGTGGGAAGCCAAGTCCACCGAGGAATTCAACCTCACCTTCTTCAACAACGGCGAATACATGAAGGCCTACCAGGCCAAGACGCTCACGGAGAACATCACCAAGGTCCTCTACCCCAACGACAACATCGAGCAAGGCCGCAGCCTCCGCTTCAAGCAGCAGTATTTCTTCGTCGCCTGTTCCCTCCACGACATCCTCCGCCGCTTCAAGGCCGACGGCAACGAGATCCACGCCTTCCCCGACAAGGTC
>ERZ1645187.140-NODE-140-length-68448-cov-94.737429_pt1 | contig 68448 bp, 63 predicted proteins | sample MGYA00575352_ERZ1645187 | MGnify/ENA primary metagenome ERZ1645187 (study PRJEB40837, sample SAMN11349314) | freshwater sediment metagenome | isolation source: river sediment | host: Sediment | place: India: Wazaribad , New Delhi | collected 2017-02-21 ... | reverse complement strand
CACCGACACTGCGATTTTCAGTCGCATGCTCTACCAACTGAGCTACCTGGGCGCGTCGGCGGCCGTGCGGCCTCGACGGGGGCGCTTATAGGAAGCCTTCCGCGCCTTGGCAAGCGGGATTAGCATTCGGCGCGACGGGAGCGCGGGCAAGACATGGATTCGGCAAGGAGAACGGTCGTCGGCCGGCTGCGGCGCGCGGCGCGCGCGGCGCTCGACCGCGCGCCGGGCGATCTCGTCGCGCGTCTCACGCCGTTGCGTTCGCCGCTCGCGCGGGCGGACGCGCGGCCGATGACGCCGGCCGACCTCGCCGCGCTCGGCCGCACGCTGGTCGTCGCCCCGCACCCGGACGACGAAACCTTCGGCTGCGGCGGCCTGATCGCTTTGCTGGCGCAGGCCGGGGCGCCGGTCCATGTCGTCTTCGTCACCGACGGCGCGGCTTCCCATCCCGGCTCGCGTCTCTATCCGCCGGGCCGGCTCGTCGCGCTGCGCCAGCGCGAATCGCTCGCCGCGCTCGCCGCGCTCGGATTGCCGGCGGACACGGCCACCCATCTCGCCCTGCCCGACGGCGCGCTGCCGTTCGCGGGCGAGACGGGATTTGCGCAGGCCGTGGCGGCCTTCGCCGCCTGCCTCGCCGCGCAGGCGCCGGACACGATCGTCCTGCCGTGGCGGCGCGATTCCTCGCGCGATCATCGCGCGACGTTCGAGGTGGTCACGGCCGCGCGCGCGAGCAACGCGCCGACCGCGCGCGTTCTGGAATACCCCGTCTGGGTGTGGCTGCACGACGAAGACCTGCCGCGTGCGGACGAGGTGGAGATCCTGCGGCTGGACATCGCCCGCGCGCGGGTCGCCAAGCGGCGCGCCATCGCCTGCTACAAGTCGCAGACCGGCCATCTGGTGGCCGACGCCGACTGGCGTCTGCCGCGTGCGTTTCTGGCGGCCTTCGCGCGCGACAGCGAGTTGTTTTTCGTGGCGCGGCCGCCCGTCAGTACAGAATCCGGCGCATCAGCCGCGCCATCGCCAGCCTGAGCACGCCAGGTCGCGTGAACAGCAGTCCGAGCGCGCGGCGGGTCTGGCCGGCCGACAGTTGGTCGCGCAGGTCGAGCAGCGCCTGCATCTCCTCGATGGAACGGCGGCGCGCATCGAGCGCGCGACGGTTCTCGGCCACGTTCGCGGCAGGGTGGGCGCGGAAGGTCGCATCCGCATCCAGAAAGCCGCGCATGGTCTTGCGCGCCGCGCTTTGCGAAGCCAGCCGCGAGAGCGAGTTGGCGCGCTGGCGATAGAAATAGGTCGGCCAGGGATAGAGTTTCATCCTCGCCCCCTCCGCCAGCAGTTTCAGCACGAAATCGTAGTCCTCGCCCACGCGCAGCCGCTCGTCGAACCGCACTCCGTGCGCCTGCTGAAAGGCGCGGCGCACGATGGGCTGGAGATAGCCGAGCGCGTGCACGCCCAGATCCATGTGATTGCGCAGCACGAAGGTCGGCAGATCGATGTCCTGCGGCGCTTCGGCCCAGCGCCCGGTCAGCACGCGCCTGTTCTCTCCCGTGCGATCGCCGTCGAACAATTCGACATTGTCGCAGGCGATGTCGACGCCGTCCCGTTCCGCGGCGCCAATCAGTCGCTCGAGCCGATCGGGCGCGACGAGATCGTCGCTGTCGACGAACGCGATCCAGTCGCCCCGCGCCATATCGAGGCCGAGATTGCGCGCGGCTGCGGGGCCGCCGTTGGCGGGCGCGCGCACGAGCCGTATGCGACCGTCGCGCGCGGCGGCGGCCTCCACGCGCGCGGCCGTGTCGTCCTGCGATGCATCGTCGACGACGAGGATTTCGATGTCCGCCCGCGTCTGGCGCGTGAGCGAGTCCAGCGTCTCGCCGATCAAATCGGCGCAATTGTAGGCGGGAACGATGACGCTCGCGACCGGATGGCATGGCGCCGGATGTTCAGGCGGCGGAACCATCGCCTCATTCGCCTCCTCGCGCGATCCTCGCGCTCGTCCTCGCCCGCGTCGGGCGAACAATTGCGGACAATTTGACACGATGCGGCCGGCGCGCGCCAGACGGGTCGAGCGCCGGCTCGCTCTTCGATGGAAAGAGGGTTAAGCGCCGCGGCCGTCCCGGCGGCCGGGCGGATGGTCTTGCCGGTCGTCTTGCGGGTCGTCTTGCCGGTCGCCTTGCCGGTCGTCTTGCCGGTCGCCTTGCCGGTCGCCTTGCGGGTCGTCGTCGTCGACCGCCGGAATGGCGTAGCCGCCGCTCAGCCAGCGATGGAGATCGACGTCGGCGCAGCGTTTCGAGCAGAACGGCTTGTACCGCTCGACCGCCGGCCGGGCGCACATTGGACATTTGCGCGTTTTCTCGCGCGGCGCTTGGTCCACGTCAGGTCCTGTTCGCCCAGCCCAGACGCACAGGATACCCCTCGCCGTCGAGCAGCGACATGGTTTCGTATAGCGGCAGGCCGACCACGGCGGTATAGGAGCCGACGAGCTTGACGGCGAAGGCGCCCGCCAGCCCCTGAATGGCGTAGCCGCCGGCCTTGCCGCGCCATTCGCCGGAGGCCAGATAGGCGTCGAGATCGGCGGCCGACAGGCGCTTGAACCGCAGCCGCGTCTCCACCAGCCGGCGGCGCTGCGCGCCCTTCGGCGTCACGATCGTCACGCCGGTATAAACGCGGTGCTGGCGCCCCGACAGAAGGCGCAGGCAATCGGCGGCCTCTTCCAGCAGTTCGCATTTGGGAAGCACGCGCCGGCCGACCGCGACGACTGTATCGGCGGCGACGATGAAGGCGCCTTCGAGTTCGACGCGATGGGCGACGGTTTTCGCCGCGGCCTCGGCCTTCTCGTTGGCCAGTCGCTGGGCGAGCGTGCGCGGCGTTTCGCCCTTGCGCGGGGTTTCGTCGATGTCGGTGGGCAGCAGCGCGTCCGGCGCCAGACCCATTCGCTCAAGCAGCTCCAGCCGTCGCGCCGATGCGGACGCCAGGACCAGTTTCGGTCGCCAGCCGGGCGCGCTCACGTTGCGTCTCGCGTCTTACTTGAAACGATAGGTGATACGGCCCTTCGTGAGGTCGTAGGGCGTCATTTCCACCAGAACCTTGTCGCCGGTCAGCACGCGAATGCGGTTCTTGCGCATTTTGCCGGCGGTGTGCGCGATGATCTCGTGATCGTTTTCGAGATGCACGCGAAAGGTCGCGTTCGGCAGAAGCTCGACCACAACGCCGGGGAATTCGAGCAGTTCTTCTTTCGCCATGAAAATCCTTCTGCGCCGAAGCGGCAAAGCGCATTCATCCGGCGACGGCGAAAACGCCGTCCCGGCGGGTGGCGCGGAACCTAATCGAGAAAGGATGTTTTGTGAACAGGCGCGCGGGCGATTCCGCGCTCATTGTGCGGGTTTTTCAGGGGGCGCGGCCGCGGCCTGCGCGGCCTTCGCATCCTCCGCCAGATGGGCGTTGTGTCGGCGGACCGCGACCGGGATCAGCGCCAGATAGACCAGACTCAGCACCACCAGCATCTCCATCGGCCAGGTGGCGAGCAAAATGCCGATGGCCACGATCGCTAACAGGATGAACACGAAATATTCGCGCGGAATGCGCCCGATGCGCTTGCCGGAAAAATGGGGAATGCGGCTGACCATCAGGAAGGCGAGAAGCAGCAGATACGCGATGTGATAGGGCGCGAGCGTCTTCGCCCCCGGCAGATGCAGAACCGAATAGTGGAGGTAGAGCGGCATGAGCGCCATGCAGGCGGCCGCCGGCGCGGGCATGCCGACGAAGAAATTCGCGGCCCAGGCAGGCCGGCTCGGATCGTCGATCATGACGTTGAAACGGGCGAGCCGCAGCGCCGCGGCAATCGCGAACACGAGCGCGGCAAACCAACCGAAACTCTTGATTTCGTGCAGGCTCCAGAAATAGAGCGTGAGCGCGGGAGCGACCCCGAAGCCCACGAAATCGGCCAGCGAATCGAGTTCCGCGCCAAAGCGCGAGGTGGCCTTGAGCGCACGCGCGATGCGCCCGTCCAGACCGTCGAGGATCGCCGCGCCGATGATGAACAGCGCCGCGGTCTCGTAGCGGCCCTCGACCGCGAAGCGAATCGCGGTGAGGCCCATCGCCAGCGCCAGCAGCGTGACCAGATTGGGCAATACGACGCGAATCGGCACGGCCTTGAACCGGGGTCTGCGAATTTCCGTCGGGGCCTGCGGCCGCGTCTCGTCGATCATGGGCGCGGACAATAAAGGTTTTCGGCGGGCGATGGAACGGATCAGCGGCGCGGCGGCGAGGCGGCGGGCCGGAACTTTCCGCTTCCGCGCCGGGCCGTTTGGCCGCACAGTCGCGGAGCCGGACAAACGGTCCGGCGCGACGGCTTGGCGCAACGCGGGCGGCGCGCCGCATGGGTTGCGTCGAGCGTCCCGAAACGGGAGGCCGCGATGACGACCTACATCATGCTGGCCCAGTTCACGGACGCCGGCGCCAGGAGCGCCCGGGAGTCCCCCCGCCGGCTCGACGCCGCCAAGAAGCTCCTGAGCGACATGGGCGGCACGTTCAAATCGTTCTTCCTGACGATGGGCCGCCACGACATCGTCGCGGTCTACGAGGCGCCCGACGACGCCGTGGCCGCGCGGTTCACGCTGCAACTGGCCGCGCTCGGCAACATCAGAACCGAGACGCTGAAGGCGTTCCCGGAAGCGGCCTATCGCGAGATCATGGCCTCCCTGGGCTAACCCATGGTCGGCCGGCTCACCTGACGGCGAAATGGCCGCGCCGGGCGTCCCGGCACAGAGCGGCGAACTGCGACTTGTCGATATGGATCAGCGTCGCATGGTCGCCGCCCTCCATATACACGTCCGTCTGGCCCTCGATGGCGTCGTCGACGATCGTTTCGAGTGCGTAGCATTCGCCGACCGCCGGCACGGCGCCGCGCTCGCAGTCAGGGAACAGTCGGGCGACCTCGTATTCGTCGGCGAGCGCGATGTCGTCGCCGAACTCGTTTTTCAGATCGGCGAGGCGAACGAACCGCGAGGCCGGAAGAACGGCGAGAACGTATTTGTCGCGGCAACGCAGCACCACGCCCTTGGCCAGCTTGTCGCCCGATATGCGACAGGCCTGCGCGGTCCTGTGCGACGACATGGTGGGATCGTGCGCGATCATCTCGTAGGTGACGGTGCGATCAAGATACTGCTGGAGAGTCGGTGCGATCGACATGGCTTGCCTCCCTGGCGCGCGCGAATTGCACGGCGGCCTGCGCGCGAACGTTTCTTGGGGAAGTCATGGTTGCGCCACGAACGCGGCGGGGCGATGGCGGCCGGCGATCTTGCGGCCGGCGATCTTGCGGCCAGCGATCTTGTACCCGGCCCCCGATGGTGAGCGCGCTGGGACTCGAACCCAGGACCCTCTGATTAAAAGTCAGATGCTCTACCGACTGAGCTACGCGCTCCCTTGCGGGAGGCCACCACCTACCCTCGGGCGACCCAATAATCAACCTCTTTGAGGGCGCGGCGCCAGCACGCGGGCGCGTGGGCGCGCATGCCGTCGCTCATGCCATCCACGCGATCCAGGCCATCAACGCCGCCCAGACCACGACCGCCACAAGCGTCGTCGCCAGCGCCTTGAGCGCAAGGCGCGGGGCGACCGGGGCGCCGGGGTCCGTGCCCAGATGGCGCTCCGCCTCCTCGTGCTGCGAGCGCACGCCGAACGGCAGGATCGCGAACAGGACCACCCACCAGATCGTCACGAAAATGGCGATGGCCGTCGGCGTAGCGACCGGCAGCTGCACGTTCAGACCTGCTCGATTTCGACCAGCGTGCCGTTGAAGTCCTTGGGATGCAGGAACAGCACCGGCTTGCCATGCGCGCCGATCTTCGGTTCGCCGTCGCCCAGCACGCGCGCGCCCTTGGCCTTCAACTGGTCGCGCGCGGCGATGATGTCGGCGACCTCGTAGCAGATGTGGTGCATGCCGCCGTCGGCGTTCTTCTCCAGAAATTTCGCGATGGGCGAATTCTCGCCGAGCGGCTCCAGCAGTTCGATCTTGGTGTTGGGCAGTTCGATGAACACCACCGTCACGCCGTGGGCGGGCTCGGGCTGCGGAGCGGAGACTTTCGCGCCGAGCGTGTCGCGATAGAGCGCGGCGGATTTCGCCAGATCCTTCACCGCGATAGCGACGTGGTTGAGACGACCGATCATTTGCAGAAACTCCCGTTCAAACTTCCAGAACCAGAACGTGCACCTGCGGTTTCTTACCCCAGGCGGAATTGAGCGCCGCGCGCACCGCGCGTTCGATGGCGTTGGCCAGACTGTCGGCGTCGCGCCGGCGGCCGCGCGGCAGATTGTCGAAGGTGGAGAATATCGTTTCGTCCACCAGCGCGTCGAGCGCCGCGCCATCGCGCCCGTAGCGCGGCACGCCCGCCAGCACCACGTCCGGGTCGCCCTGCATCTCGCCCTTGGCGGTGACCGCCAGCGCGATCGACACCACGCCCGCGAACGACAGGCGCCGGCGCATGGCCACCGCCTCGTCGTCGGCCGCCACCAGCACGTCGCCGTCGGCCAGCAGCCGGCCGACATGCACGCTGTCGACGATCTCCACCTCGCCCGGCGCGAGCTTGATCATGTCGCCGTCGCGCGCGCCCAGCACGCGGGCGACGCCCCGGCTCTTCGCGAATTCGACATGTTCGGCCAGATGCTGCGGCTCGCCGTGCGCGGGCACGAGCGCGGCCGGACGCAGCCAGTCGTAGAGGTCCGCCACCTCCTCGCGGCGGGGATGACCGGAGCAATGGACGAGATGCGTGCGGTCGGTGATCACATGCAGATTCTGATCGACCAGCCCGTTGATGATGGCGTTCACCTCGCGCTCGTTGCCGGGAATGGTGCGCGAGGAAAAGATGACGGTGTCGCCCGGCGTGAGGCGGACGGACGGATGGTCGCCGGCGCCGATGCGCGCCATGGCCGCACGCGGCTCGCCCTGGCTGCCGGTGGCCAGCACCACGCAATGAGCGCGATCGAGATCCTTGAAGCTCTGCTGCGGCAGGAACGGCTTGACGCCGTCGAGATAGCCGCATTCGCGCCCGACCGCGATCACCCGGTCGAGCGAACGGCCCGCCACCACCACCGAGCGGCCTGCGGCCTCCGCCGCCAGCGCCACCGCGCGGATGCGCGCGAGATTGGAAGCGAAGGTGGTGACGATCACCCTGCCCTCGGCGTCCGCGATCAGGCGCGCGAGCGTGCGCGCGACCTCGCCTTCCGACGGGCTGCGGCCCTCGCGCACGATGTTCGTCGAATCGCAGATGAGCGCCGCGACGCCCGCATCGCCGATCTCGCGCAACCGCGCGGCGTCCGTCGGCAGCCCGATCCCCGGCTCCGGGTCGATCTTCCAGTCGCCGGAATGGACGACCAGGCCCGCCGGCGTGCGAATGGCGAGCGCGCAGGATTCAGGGATCGAATGGGCCATCGCCACCGGCTCGATCTCGAACGGCCCCAGCGCGAACGGCCGGCCCTGCCGCATCTCGACGAGCGGCACGACGGGGGCGCCGGGTTCGCCCAGGCGGCGCGCCTCCAGCAGGCCCAGCGCGAAGGGGGTGGCGTAGACCGGACAGCCGAGGCGCGGCCACAGCGCGGCGATGGCGCCCACGTGGTCCTCGTGCGCATGGGTGACCACCAGACCGAGCAGGTCGCCCTTGATGCGGTCCACATAGGACACGTCGGGAAAGACGAGATCGACGCCCGGCAGGTCCGGGCCTGCGAACGAGAGACCGCAATCGACCATGATCCATTTGCGCCGGCCCGGCGCGCCATAGCCGTAGAGCGCCGCGTTGCGGCCGATTTCGCCAAGCCCCCCGAGCGCCGCGAAAACGAAGTGTTCCTGTGCCTGCATTCCGTTTCGCATTCTCTCAAGGTCGCGAGGGGCCGAGCAGCACGTCGCCGGCCTCGATCGCCAGGTCGCCCTCGGGGCGCCGGACGATCAGCCGCCCGGCCGCATCGATCGTCGCGAACGTTCCTTCGACGATCGTCTGCCCGCGCACAACACGAATCGGCCGGCCGAGGCCGACGCAGGCGTCCAGCCAGGCCGTCCGCACGGCCGCGAAATTCTCGCCGCGCCGCCACACGACCAGCCAGCGCGCAAGCGCGTCCGACAGATGGTCGAACATGGTTTCGCGCCCGCCCGCGCCCGGCCGCAATTCTTCGAGCGACGTCGTCGCATAGGCGAGATCGCCCGGATGGCTCGCGCAATTGACGCCGATGCCGACGACCGTCGCCAGCGTTCCGTTCGGCAGGCGCGTGGCCTCCAGCAGCATGCCGGAGAGTTTCGCGCCGTCGCGCACCAGATCGTTCGGCCATTTGAGGCCCAGACCCTCGACCGCGCCGACCGTCGCGCGCGCGGCTTCCACCAGAGCGACGCCCGCGACGAAGCCGAGTTCCGGCGCGTGCGCGCCTTCGCACGGGTCGATCAGCAACAGGCTGGCGTAGAGATTGCCGGGCGGCGACACCCACGGCCGGCCCTGGCGGCCGCGCCCGCCGGTCTGGCTTTCGCCGACGATCCACAGACGGCCGGGATCGCTCGCGCGCGCGCGCGCCATCGCCTCGTCGTTGGTGGATGCGACCGCGCCGAGGGTCTCCAGCCGGAAACCCTGCCCGCGCGCGCTGGGGCCGAGCCGCAACGGCTAGAACAGCGCCGCGGCGGCGGCGTTGGCGGCCTCGACCACGGGCGCGGGATAGATCCAGAACGCGAGGATGAGGAACGAGGCGACGGCCGCCACCGCGCGCACCGCGAACGGCGCCGTGTCGAACGCCGGGGCGGGATCGTCGAAATACATGATCTTGACGATCCGCAGATAATAGAAGGCCGCGACCGCGCTGAGCACCACGCCTATGACCGCGAGCGGAAACAGCCCCGCCTCCACCGCGGCGAGGAAAGCGTAGTATTTGGCGAAGAAGCCCGCGAGCGGCGGAATGCCGGCGAGCGAGAACATCAGCATCGCCATGAAGAACGCCAGCCAGCCGTTGGTGCGCGAGAGGCCCGCGAGATCGGAAATCTTCTCCACGTTATGGCCGGCGATGCGCATGGACAGGATGACCGCGAACACGCCGAGCGTCATGACCAGATAGATCGCCATGTAGATCGCCACACCGCGCACGCCGGCCTGCGTGCCGGCGGCCAGACCCACCATCGCAAAACCCATATGGCCGATGGAGGAATAGGCCATCAGCCGCTTGATGTTCGTCTGGCCGATGGCGGCGAAGGAGCCGAGCGCCATCGACGCGATGGCGATGAACACCACGATCTGCTGCCATTGCGACTGGATGGGCGGAAAGGCGACCGCCAGCGTCCGCGCCGTGATGGCGACCGCCGCCATCTTCGGCGCGGAGGCGAAGAAGGCCGTGACCGGCGTTGGCGCGCCTTCGTAGACATCGGGCGTCCACATGTGGAACGGCACGGTCGACATCTTGAAGGCGAGGCCGGCCATGAGGAACACCAGGCCAAACAGCACGCCGACCGAGGGGCCGGAGGCAAGCGCCTTGGCGATGCCAGCGAACGACACCGTGCCGGCGAAACCGTAGATGAGCGAGGCGCCGTAGAGCAACATGCCGGACGACAAGGCGCCGAGCACGAAATATTTCAGGCCCGCTTCCGACGCGCGCACGTTGTCGCGATGGAAGGCGGCGACGACATAGAGCGCGAGCGACATCAGCTCGAGCCCCAGATAGAGCGCGATGAGGCTGTTGGCGGACGTCAGCATCATCATGCCGAGCGTCGACAGCAGCACGAGGATGGGAAACTCGTACTGGTCGATGCCTTCGCGCTTCAGGAAATCGCGCGACAGGATGAGCGTGACGAGCGAGCCGCCGAGCGCCAGCAGTTTCATGAACCGCGCGAACGAATCGTTGACGAAGGCGCCGTCGAACACCTCGCCCCGGCCCTTGGCGCCGACGAGAATGACCACGATGGCGAGCGCGAGCACGCCGATGGCGATCTCGGCGACGACGTCGGCGGTGCGCGAGCCGCGCAACGCGCCGAACAGGATGAGGCCGAGCGCGCCGACCGCGAGAATCGTCTCGGGCAGCGCGTGGGCGATGGTGGTGGACAGCGGGAGCATCGAGGAGCCCTTAATGCGCGAGCGCCGCGGCCTTGACGGCGACGGCTCCGGTTGTCTTGACGAGTTCGGCGACGGCCGCGGCGCTGGCGTTCATGATCGCGCCCGGCTGCACGCCGTAGTAGATGACCAGCACGACCAGCGGCGCGAGGATGAGAATCTCGCGCGCCGACAGATCCTGGATGTTGGCCAGCGCCGGCTTCTCCAGCACGCCGAAAATGATGCGGCGATAGAGATAGAGCGCATAGGCCGCCGACAGGATGACGCCGAGCGTGGCGAGCGCCGCGACTTTGGTGTTCGCCGCGAAGGTTCCGATGAGCGTGAGGAACTCGCCGACGAAGCCCGACGTGCCGGGCAGGCCGACATTGGCCATGGTGAGCACCATGAAGGCCACCGCATAGCGCGGCATGCGATGGACGAGCCCACCGTAGGCCGCGATGTCGCGCGTGTGCATGCGGTCGTAGATGACGCCGACGCACAGGAACAGCGCGCCGGACACCAGGCCGTGGCTGACCATCTGGAAAATCGCGCCCTGCACGCCCTGCTGGTTCATGGCGAACAGGCCCATCGTCACGAAGCCCATGTGGGCGACCGACGAATAGGCGATGAGCTTCTTCATGTCCTCCTGCACCAGCGCCACCAGCGACGTATAGACGATGGCGATGACGGACATGGCGAAGACGAGCGGCGCGAAATAATGCGAGGCGTCCGGGAACATCGGCAGCGAGAACCGGATGAAGCCGTAGCCTCCCATCTTCAACAGAATGCCGGCCAGGATGACCGATCCGGCCGTCGGCGCCTCCACGTGCGCGTCCGGCAGCCAGGTGTGGACGGGCCACATCGGCATCTTGACCGCGAAGGATGCGAAGAAGGCCAGCCACAGCCATTTCTGCATGTCGGCCGGGAACTTCGTCTGCAACAGCACGGTGATGTCGGTCGTCTTGGCGAAGGTCGCCATGGCCATGATGGCGACCAGCATCAAGAGCGAGCCGATGAGCGTGTAGAGGAAGAACTTGAAGCTGGCGTAGATGCGCCGCTTGCCGCCCCACACGCCGATGATGAGGAACATCGGGATGAGGCCGCCCTCGAAGAACAGATAGAACAGCACCAGATCGAGCGCGCAGAACACGCCGATCATCAGCGTCTCCAGCACGAGGAAGGCGATCATGTATTCCTTCACGCGGAAGGTGATCGATTCCCAGGACGCCAGAATGCAGAACGGCATGAGAAACGCCGTCAGCACCACGAACGGGAACGACATGCCGTCGACGCCGAGCTTGTAGACCAGGCCGCCGCCAGCCCATGCCTTCTGCTCGACCATCTGGAAGCCGGCGTTGGCCGCGTCGAACCGGCCCCACGCCACCAGCGACAGCAGGAACACCGCGACTGTCGTCCACAGCGCGATGTGACGGATGTTGCGCAGCGACGCCTCGTCGTCGTTGCGGAACATCAGGATGATCGCCGCGCCGAGGAGCGGCAGGAAGGTGAGCGCCGAGAGAATTCCGAAGCCGAACATGTCAGCGCACTCCGCCGAGCAGATACCAGGTGATGAAGGCGGCGACGCCGATCAGCATGGCGAATGCATAGTGATAGAGATAGCCGGTCTGCAACCGCACCGCGGAGCGCGCGACATCCACCACGCGCGCGGCGATTCCGTCCGGACCGAGACCGTCGATGATGCGCCCGTCGCCGCCCTTCCAGAACAGGCGCCCGAGCCAGAACGCGGGCCGCACGAACAGGACGTCGTACAATTCGTCGAAATACCACTTGTTGAGGAGGAAGCGGTAGAGCACCGGATTGGCCGCCGCCAGTCGCTGCGCGGAGCCCGGCCTGAGAATGTACATGTAGAGCGCGACGAGGAAGCCCAGAACCATCATCACGAACGGCGCATAGCCAACCCATTTCGGCACATTGTGCATGTCGTGCATGATGTGGTTGTTCGGCCCCTGCCCGATCGTTCCCTTCCAGAACTCCTCGAAGTGATGGCCGATGAACGCACCGTTGAAGGCCAGGCCGGCAAACAGGGCGCCGACCGCCAGCGCGGCGAGCGGCACGAGCATCACCAGCGGGCTCTCATGCGGGGTATGATCGTGGCCATGGTGGCCGTGCGCGTCATGCGCGTGCGCATCTTGCGCGTGCGTGTCATGTGCGTGCGTATCCTGGCCATGGCCGGCGTGCGCGTGGCGCTCGCCGAAGAAGGTCATGAACACCAGACGCCACGAATAGAACGACGTGAGGCCCGCGGCCAGCAGCGTCATGAGGAAGCCGAACGTCGCCGCGCTCGAATGGCCGCCGGCGGCGTAGGCCGCCTCGATGATCGCGTCCTTCGAGAAATAGCCGGCCGTGAAGGGAAAGCCCGTCAGCGCCAGCGTGCCGATGGTCATCATCCAGAACGTGAAGGGAATCTCCTTCCGCAGGCCGCCCATGTTGCGCATGTCCTGCTCGTGATGCATCGCGTGGATGACGGAGCCGGCGCCCAGGAACAGCAGGGCCTTGAAGAAGGCGTGCGTGAACAGGTGGAAGATGCCCACGCCGTAGGCGCCGACGCCGAGCGCGACGAACATGTAGCCGAGCTGAGAGCAGGTCGAATAGGCGATGACGCGTTTGATGTCGTTCTGAACGAGGCCGACGGTCGCGGCGAAGATCGCCGTCAGCGCGCCGATGGCGGTCACGACCGCGAGCGCGGTCGGCGCGAGTTCAAACAGCGGCGACAGGCGCGCGACCATGAACACGCCGGCGGTCACCATGGTGGCGGCGTGGATGAGCGCGGAGACGGGCGTGGGGCCTTCCATCGCATCCGGCAACCAGGTGTGCAGGAGGAACTGCGCCGACTTGCCCATCGCGCCCATGAACAGGAGCAGGCAGGCGATCGTCAGTCCATCTACATGCAGACCGAACACGTCGATCGGCTTGTTGGCGAGGCCGGGGGCGGCCGCGAAAATGGCGTCGAATGACACCGAGCCGGTCAGCACCCAGACCAGGAAAATGCCGAGCGAGAAGCCGAAATCGCCGACGCGGTTGACGACGAACGCCTTGATGGCGGCGGCGTTCGCCGACGGCCGGTCGTACCAGAAGCCGATGAGCAGGTAGGACGCCAGACCCACGCCTTCCCATCCGAAGAACATCTGCACGAGGTTGTCGGACGTCACCAGCATCAACATGGCGAAGGTGAAGAGCGACAGGTAGCCGAAGAAGCGCGGACGCGACGGATCCTCGGCCATGTAGCCGATGGAATAGAGATGCACGAGGCTCGACACCGACGTGACGACGACCAGCATGACGGCCGTCAGCGTGTCGACGCGCAGCGCCCAGTCGATCTTCAGGCCGCCCGACGTGAACCAGTTGGCGACGACCGGCGCGCTCGCCTGCCCTTGCCCGAGACCGACGTTGACGAACACGATCCAGGACAGGAGGCACGAGACGAACAGGAGCGCCGTCGTGACGATTTCCGACACGCGGGCGCTGACGTATTTGCCCAGGACAGCCGCGGCCAGAAAGCCGAAGAGCGGGGCGAAGACAATCGTGTTGTACATCTCAGCCCTTCAAAACGTTGATGTCTTCGACCGCGATCGAGCCGCGATTGCGATAATAGGCGACGAGGATCGCAAGGCCGATCGCCGCTTCCGCCGCCGCCACCGTCAGGATGAACAGCGCGAACACCTGGCCCGTGAGGTCGGCGTGATAGGCGGAAAAGGCCACGAGGTTGATGTTGACCGACAGGAGCATCAACTCGATCGACATGAGGATGACGATGATGTTCTTGCGGTTGAGGATGATGCCGGCGACGCCGATCGTGAACAGCAGGGCGGCGACGACCAGATAGTTCGACAGAGAGAGTTCCACGTCAGTCTCTCCTTCAGACGCCGGCCCGCGAGGGCACTTTCTTGACTTCCATCGCCGTCTCGACCGTGCGCGCGTTCTGCTCCGGGATCGACTGGCGCTTGACGCCCTGCTTGTGGCGCAGCGTCAGCACGATGGCGCCGATCATCGCGGTCAGAAGCACGAGGCCGGCGGCCTGGAAGAAGAACACGTATTTCGTATAGATGACGCGGCCGAGCGCGACGGTGTTGGACACGTCCGGCGTTGCGGGCGCGCTCGCGCCGGCGAGCGCGGTGGGCGAGGCCTTCCAGCCGACGACCACGAGAATGAGCTCGATGGCGACGATGGCGCCTATGACGGCGCCGACCGGCAGCACCTGCAGAAACCCGCTCTTCAGTTCCGCGAAATCGACGTCGAGCATCATGACGACGAACAGGAAAAGCACCGCCACCGCGCCGACATAGACGACGATGAGGATGAGCGCGAGGAATTCGGCGCCTGCCAGCAGAAACAGGCCGGAGGCGTTGACGAACGCCAGGATGAGAAACAGCACCGAGTGGACGGGGTTGCGCGCCGCCACCACCATGAAGGCCGAGGCCAGCATGATCGCGGCGAACAGATAGAAGAAGAAGACCTGGGCCATCACGCGATCCTCAGCGATAGGGCGCGTCGAGCGCGATGTTGCGGGCGATCTCGCGCTCCCAGCGCGCGCCGTTGGCGAGCAGGCGTTCCTTGTCGTAGTAGAGTTCCTCGCGCGTCTCCACCGCGAACTCCGCGTTCGGGCCTTCCACGATGGCGTCGACCGGGCAGGCCTCCTGACAGAAACCGCAATAGATGCACTTCACCATATCGATGTCGTAGCGCGTGGTGCGGCGCGTGCCGTCGTTGCGGCGCGGTCCGGCCTCGATGGTGATGGCCTGCGCGGGGCAGATCGCCTCGCACAGCTTGCAGGCGATGCAGCGCTCCTCGCCGTTGGGATAGCGGCGCAGCGCATGTTCGCCGCGATAGCGCGGCGACTGCGGGTTCTTCTCGTGCGGATAGTTAATGGTCGCTTTGGGCTTGAAGAAATAGCGCATCGACAGAGCGAACGCCTGCACGAATTCCTTCAGGAACAGAGAGCGCGCCATTGCGTCGAGTTTCATGGGGCCCTCCTCAGTTGCCGGCGAGTTTCAGGACGCCCGCCACGACCACGACGGCCGCCAGCGAGATCGGCAGGAACACTTTCCAGCCCAGACGCATCAACTGGTCGTAGCGGTAGCGCGGCACGAACGCCTTCACCATCGCGAAGATGAAGAAGAAGAAGCAGACCTTGAGAATGAACCAGACGACGCCCGGAACCCAGTTGAGCGGCGGAATGTCGAACGGCGGCAACCATCCGCCGAAGAACATGATGGTGCACAGCGCGCACATGGTCACGATCGCCACATATTCCGCGAGCATGAACAGCACGTACGGCGTCGCCGAATATTCGACCATGAAGCCGGCGACGAGTTCGGACTCCGCTTCCACCAGATCGAACGGCGGCCGGTTCGTCTCCGCGAGCGCGGAGATGAAGAAGATGACGAAAACCGGGAACAGGCGCAGCCAGTACCAGCCCAGCACGCCAGCCTTCGTGTCCTGCGCCTCCACGATGTCGGTGAGATTGAGCGACCCCGCGCACAGGATGACGGTGATGATGACGAAGCCGATGGAGACTTCGTAGGACACCATCTGCGCCGCAGAGCGCAGCGCCGACATGAACGGATATTTCGAGTTCGACGCCCAGCCGCCCATGATGATGCCGTAGACGCCGAGCGAGGAGATGGCGAAAATATACAGAACGCCGATATTGATGTCGGCGACCGCCCAGCCTTCCGCCACCGGAATGACCGCCCAGGCCGCAATCGACAGCGTGCCCATGACGAGCGGGGCGAGCAGGAAGACGCCCTTGTTCGCGCCGTCCGGGATGATCGGCTCCTTCAGCGCGAATTTCAGAAAGTCCGCGAAGGATTGCAGCAGGCCCCACGGACCGACGACGTTCGGGCCGCGGCGCAATTGCACGGCCGCCCAGATCTTGCGGTCGGCGTAGAGAATGTAGGCGACGAAGATCAACAGGCCGACGAGCAGCGCGAGGCTCTTCAGCGTGATGATCAGAAGGGTCCACAAGATTTCCATGGTCCCTTACTCCGCGGCCTGTTTCAGCGCGCCGGCGGCAAGGGCCGAACATTCGGCCATGACGGCGGAAGCGCGCGCGATGGGATTGGTGAGATAGAAGTCGGTGACGGACGTGCGTAGCGGCGCGGCGTCGAGCGTCCCGGCGGGCAGGCTCGCGAGCGGGCCGGCGTCAGCAGGCGCGACATCATCCAGCGTGGCGAACACCGGATGTTGCGCGACGAGTTTGGCGCGCAGTTCGGCGAGCGAGTCGAACGGCAGCGTCTTGCCGAGCTCGGCCGACAGCGCGCGCAGCACCGCCCAGCCCTCGCGCGCCTCGCCGGGCGCGAAACAGGCGCGGTTCGACATCTGCACGCGGCCCTCGGTGTTGACGTAGAGGCCCGACATTTCCGTGTAGGTCGCCGTCGGCAGGATGACGTCGGCGCGATGGGCGCCACGGTCGCCGTGCGAGCCGAGATAGACGACGAAGGCGCCGGGCGCGACGTCGATCTCGTCGGCGCCGAGATTGAACAGAATGTCGACGCCACCGGGATTGGTCATGGCGATCGCGTCGCGACCGCCCTCGCCCGGCGTGAACCCCACATCGAGCCCGCCGACGCGCGCGGCCGCGGTGTGCAGCACGTTGAACCCGTTCCATCCGTCCCTGATCGCGCCGAGGTCGGCCGCGGCTTTCGCTACGGCGGCCAGCACGGCCGCGCCGTCGGGGCGCGCGAGCGCGGCCTGGCCGACGATCACCATCGGACGCTCGCCGGCGCTCTGCGCCTTCCCGGCATAGTCGGCGATAGCGTCGGCGCCCGCGCCAACCCAGTCATAGGGACAGGTGAGATCGACCTTCTCGCCGATCAGCGCGATGGGGAAGGCGCCTTGGCGCCAGCGCTTGCGGATGCGCGCGTTGAGCACGGCCGCTTCCTTGCGCGGATTGGCGCCGACGATGAGCAGCGAGGTGGCCTGTTCGATCCCCTCGATGGTCGTATTGAACAGATAGGACGCGCGGCCGAATTTCGGATCGAGTTTCGTTCCGTCCTGACGGCAGTCGAGATTGGCGGAGCCGAGCGATTCGACGAGCGCTTTGAGCGCGAACATCTCCTCGACCGACACGAGATCGCCGGCGATCGCGCCGATGCGGTCGCCCGCCGCGCCCTTCGCCTTCGCGGCGATGGCGGCGAAGGCTTCGGGCCAGGCGGCCGCCCGCAGGCGGCCGTTCTCGCGCACATAGGCGCGGTCCAGCCGCTGACGCTTCAAGCCATCGACGATCTGGCGCGTCTTGTCGGAAATCCACTCTTCGTTCACCGCCTCGTTGACGCGCGGCAGAATGCGCATCACCTCGCGGCCGCGCGTGTCGACCCGGATGGCCGAGCCGACCGCGTCCATCACGTCCACCGACGGCGTCTTCACGAATTCCCACGGACGGCCGCGGAAATTCTGCGGCTTCGGCAACAGCGCGCCGACCGGGCAGATGTCGGCGACGCAGCCCGACAGTTCCGAGGTCATCGCGCGTTCGAGGTAGGTGGTGATCTCGGTGTCCTCGCCACGCCCCATGGCGCCGAGGTCGTCGGCGCCGGCGATTTCGGCGGTGAAGCGGACGCAGCGCGTGCAGTGGATGCAGCGCGTCATCGCCGTCTTGATGAGCGGGCCCATGTATTTATCGGCAACCGCGTGCTTGTTCTCGGCGAAGCGCGAGGAATCCACGCCATAGGCCATCGCCTGGTCCTGAAGGTCGCACTCGCCGCCCTGGTCGCAGATCGGACAGTCGAGCGGATGGTTGATGAGCAGGAACTCCATCACGCCTTCGCGCGCTTTCTTCACCATCGGCGAATTGGTCAGCACGACCGGCGGCTCGCCGTGGGGTCCCGGGCGCAGGTCCTTCACCGCCATCGCGCAGGAGGCGGTCGGCTTCGGCGGGCCGCCCTTCACCTCGACAAGGCACATGCGGCAATTGCCGGCGATCGACAGGCGCTCGTGGAAGCAGAAGCGCGGGATTTCCTTGCCCGCCTCCTCGCACGCCTGCAGCAGCGTGTAGTCCGCGGGGACGTCGATTTCGATGCCGTCGATGCTGATCTTGGCCATGATTCTCGAACCTATTCCGCCGCCGTGCGCACCGGCTCGACGGGGGCTTGCCCGGCGCGCGCGGAGTACTGGTCGATCCGTTTTTCGATCTCGCCGCGGAAATGCGTGATGAGGCCCTGAATGGGCCAGGCCGCCGCATCGCCGAGCGCGCAGATCGTGTGGCCCTCGATCTGCTTGGAAACCTCGAGCAGCGTGTCGATCTCGCTCTTGTGCGCGCGGCCTTCGACCATGCGCATCATCACGCGATACATCCAGCCCGTACCCTCGCGGCACGGCGTGCACTGGCCACAGCTCTCGTGCTTGTAGAAATGCGACAGGCGCGCGATGGCGCGCACGATGTCGGTCGACTTGTCCATCACGATCACGGCCGCCGTGCCCAGACCGGACCGCAGTTTGGAAAGCGAGTCGAAATCCATCGGCGTGTCGATGATCTGCGCCGCCGGCACACAGCGCACCGACGAGCCGCCGGGGATGACCGCCAGCAGATTGTCCCATCCGCCGCGCACGCCGCCGCAATGTCGGTCGATCAGTTCGCGGAAGGGAATCGACATCGCCTCCTCCACGTTGCACGGCCTGTTGACGTGGCCGGACACGCAGAACAGTTTCGTGCCCGCGTTGTTGGGCGCGCCGAACGAGGAGAACCACGCCGCGCCGCGCCGCAGGATGGTCGGCGCCACCGCGATCGACTCGACGTTGTTCACCGTCGTCGGACAGCCGTAGAGGCCCATGTTGGCCGGGAACGGCGGCTTGAGGCGCGGCATGCCCTTCTTGCCCTCAAGGCTTTCGAGCAGCGCGGTCTCCTCGCCGCAGATATAGGCGCCGGCGCCGTGATGCACGTAGAGGTCGAACGGCCAGCCGTGCACGTTGTTCTTGCCGATGAGGTTGGCGGCGTAGGCTTCGTCCACCGCGCGCTGGAGCGCCTCGCGCTCGGCGATGTATTCGCCGCGCACATAGATGTAGGCCGCATGCGCGCCCATCGCGAACGAGGCGATCAGGCAGCCTTCGACCAGCAGATGCGGATCGTTGCGCATGATCTCCCGGTCCTTGCAGGTGCCGGGCTCGGATTCGTCGGCGTTGACGACGAGATAGGAGGGGCGCGCCGGATCGGGCTTGGGCATGAACGACCATTTGAGGCCGGTCGGAAAGCCCGCGCCGCCGCGCCCGCGCAGGCCCGAACCCTTCATCTCCGCGATGATCCAGTCCTTGCCCTTCTCGATCAGGCCCTTCGTGCCGTCCCACGCGCCGCGCGCGCGCGCGCCGGCGAGGCCGGCGTCGCCGAAGCCGTAGAGATTCTGGAAGATGCGATCCTTGTCGGCGAGCATGGCGTCACTTCTTTCCGGAGAGCGGGCCGGACGTGCCGTCGGCGCCGTAGAATTCGGTGAGCGTGGTGATCGCGCCGCCCGCCGGCTCGGAGGACACGCGGCCGGTCTGCGAGCCCTTCTTCACGGGGCGGCCGGCGGCGAGATCGTCGAGCAGCTTCTCGAAATTCTCGGCCGTCAGATCCTCGTAATAGTCGTCGTTGATCTGCACCATCGGCGCGTTGCAGCAGGCGCCGAGACATTCCACTTCCAGCCACGAGAACATGCCGTCGGCGGTGCGCTTGCCCTGCGGGCCGACGCGGCGCTCCAGCACCGCCTTGATGTCGTCGGAGCCGCGCAGCATGCACGGCGTGGTGCCGCACATCTGCACGAAATATCTGCCGACCGGCTCCAGATTGAACATGGTGTAGAAGGTCGCCACTTCCATCACGCGAATGGCCGGCATGCCGAGTTCCTCGGCCACCTTCTCGATCGCCGCCCTGGGCAGCCAGTAGTCGTTCTGCTTCTGCGCCTGCCACAGCGCCGGGATGACGGCGGACGCCTGCCGGCCGTCCGGATATTTGGCGATCTGCCGCTCCAGCCACGCCTTGTTCTGCGGCGTGAACTCGAAACTCTCCGGCTGGTCCTTGGCGAGACGGCGAACGCTCATGATGGATTCTTCCCGTTCGTTTGCCGCGTGTCGCTCATGACGAGGAACGCCGCGACGAGCGCAAAGCCGATCGGCACGCCGAGATCGGATTGCGGTTGAAACATCGGCAGCCCGCCGGCCCAGCGATAGACGGCGAGCGCCAGAACAAACGACACGAAACCCGCGCCCAAAAAGCGCGCGCGCTTTCTGAGGGAGTCCATGACGGTCATCGATCGACGTCTCCGAACACGATGTCGAGCGACCCGACGATGGCGCAGATGTCGGCCAGGAGGTGCTTGCGGCCGAGCAGGTCCGTGCCCTGGAGATGCGCGAAGCCCGGCGCGCGGATCTTGCAGCGATACGGTTTGTCGCCGCCGTCCGACACCAGGTAGACGCCGAACTCGCCCTTCGGCGCCTCGACCGCCGCATAGACTTCGCCCGGCGGCGTCTTGAACCCTTCGGTGAACAGTTTGAAGTGATGGATGAGCGCTTCCATCGAACGCTTCATCTCATCGCGGCGCGGCTGAACCACCTTGTGGTTGGGCGTGGCCACCGGGCCGCGCCCGTCCGCGCGCATCAGTTTGTCGACGCACTGGCGCATGATCTTCGCGGACTGGCGCATTTCCTCCATGCGCACGACCGCCCGGTCGTAGCAGTCGCCGTGCTTGCCGACGGGAATGTCGAAATCCATCTCCTCGTAGCATTCGTAGGGTCGCGCCTTGCGCAGGTCCCACGGCACGCCGGAGCCGCGCACCATCACGCCCGAGAAGCCCCATTTCCATGCCTCTTCCGCCGTCACCACGCCGATGTCGACGTTGCGCTGCTTGAAGATGCGGTTGCCGATGAACAGGTTTTCCAGATCGTCGACCACTTTCAGGAACGGGTCGATGAACTTGCCGATGTCCTCCACCAGCGCGTCCGGTAGGTCGCGCGCGACGCCGCCGAAGCGGAAATAGTTGGAGTGCATGCGCGCGCCGCACGCACGCTCGTAAAACACCATCAGCTTCTCGCGCTCCTCGTAGCCCCACAGCGGCGGGGTGAGCGCGCCGACGTCGAGCGCCTGCGAGGTGACGTTGAGCAGATGCGAGAGCAGGCGGCCGATCTCGCAAAAGAGCACGCGAATGAGCTGGCCGCGGCGCGGCACTTCCAGCGACAGCAGCTTTTCCACCGCGAGGCAGTAGGCGTGCTCCTGATTCATCGGCGCGCAATAATCGAGCCGGTCGAAATAGGGCACGTTCTGCAGGTAGGTCCGCGATTCCATCAGCTTTTCGGTGCCGCGATGCAGCAGGCCGATATGCGGATCGACGCGCTCGACGACTTCGCCGTCGAGTTCGAGCACCAGGCGCAGCACGCCGTGCGCGGAGGGGTGCTGCGGCCCGAAATTGATCGAGAAATTGCGCAGGCCCTGTTCGTCGGCGTTCAGGGGTTTGAGGGCGTTGTCCATGGCTTACCCCTGCCCTTTCGCTTTTTCGTCGCCGGGCAGCGCATAGTCGGGCCCTTCCCACGGCGAGAGGAAGTCGAACTGGCGGTATTCCTGATTGAGTTTGACCGGCTCGTAGACGACGCGTTTCAACTCGTCGTCGTAGCGAACCTCGACATAGCCGGTGGTGGGAAAATCCTTGCGCAGCGGATGGCCGTCGAACCCGTAGTCGGTGAGAATGCGGCGCAGGTCCGGATGGCCGGAGAACACGATGCCGAACAGATCGTAGGTCTCGCGCTCGTACCAGTCGGCGCCGGGCCAGACGCCCACAGCGGACGCGATGGTCTGGTCCTCGTCGATCGCCGCCTTCACGCGAATGCGCCGGTTGTGCCTGGGCGACAGCAGATGGGCGACGACGTCGAACCGCTGCGGGCGCTCGGGCCAGTCGACCGCCGTGATGTCGATGAAGCAGACGTAGAGACAGTCGGCCGCATCGCGCAGATGGGTCAGCACGTCGAGCCAACGGGCCGCTTCCACCACCAGCGTCAGGTCGTCGTAGGCGACCGTCGCGCTTTTCACCGCGCCCGGCAGAGCCGCCGCGATCGCCTCGCCGTGGGATTTGAGGTCAGCGTCCATACCAACTCCCCAAAGCCGCGCGCCGCGCGCGCAGGCTCGCAATTAGCGTTCGATCGTTCCGGTGCGGCGAATCTTCCGCTGCAACAGGAGCACGCCGTAGAGCAGCGCCTCGGCCGAGGGCGGGCAGCCCGGAACATAGACGTCCACCGGCACCACGCGGTCGCAGCCGCGCACCACCGAATACGAATAGTGGTAGTAGCCGCCGCCGTTGGCGCACGAGCCCATCGAGATGACGTAGCGCGGCTCGGGCATCTGGTCGTAGACCTTGCGCATGGCCGGCGCCATCTTGTTGGTGAGCGTGCCGGCCACGATCATCACGTCCGACTGGCGGGGCGAGGCGCGCGGAGCGAAGCCGAACCGCTCCAGATCGTAGCGCGGCATGGCGGCGTGAATCATCTCCACCGCGCAGCAGGCCAGACCGAAGGTCATCCACATCAGCGATCCGGTGCGCGCCCAGGCGATCAGCTCGTCGGTCGAGGTGACGAGAAATCCCTTGTCGGCGAGCTGGTCGTTGATCGACAGAAAATAGGGATCGTTCGCGCCGACCGGACGACCGGTGGCGGGGTCGAGCACGCCCTTGGGCGCGGGCGCGACGGCGGGTGAACGGTCGCTCAATCCCATTCCAGCGCCCCCTTCTTCCATTCGTAAACGAAGCCGATCGTCAGCACGGCGAGAAACACCATCATCGACCAGAAGCCGAACGTTCCGACATCGTTGAACGCAACCGCCCACGGGAACAGGAAGGCGACCTCCAGGTCGAAGATAATGAACAGCAGCGACACCAGATAGAAGCGTACGTCGAATTTCATGCGCGCGTCGTCGAACGCGTTGAATCCGCATTCGTAGGCCGACAGTTTCTCGGGGTCGGGCGACTTGTAGGCGAGGAGGAAGGGCGCGACGAGCAGCGCGCCGGCGATCACGGCCGACAGCGCCGCGAATATCACGACCGGAAGATATTGTTCCAAAAGACCTGGCATGACCAATCCGGGGCTGGTCCCGCCGCGGTCGACGGGGAAGGATGCCCCGCGTGCGACGGCCGCGCGATCCGTATCGCAGCGCAATCGACCGCGCAAGGACTAATGGCCGAAAGATGGCGCCGGAATGGGCTTGCGCACATTCGGCCGCAAGGTCCGCGAAACGCGCGAAGCGCGCGCTTGACCAATGTCGGTCGGCCGGCCGCCGATAGCCCGCAAAGACCAGCTCTGGATGACCAAACGGCGATCTGCAAGGCCGCATGGCGGCCGTGACGGACGGCGCGCCCCGGCCGCGCGACGTCCCGGCGAATCGCCGTTTTCGGTCAACGCCGCCGGCGGTCGCGCTTGCGGTCGCCGGGAAGCATTCAAGACGGTCGCGGCGTTTGAAGCCGGAGGTCTGGATTTCGCGTGGATCGGAATGGCGAGAGAGACGGGGCTCGAACCCGCGACCTCCGGCGTGACAGGCCGGCGCTCTAACCAACTGAGCTACTCCCCCGCAGTCGCCTGCAGGCGACCCGCGAGATAGGCCGACGAAGCCGTCAAGTCAAGCGGCGCGACGGCGTTTCAGAAATTCGGCGTGGCGAGCCGCCAGCGCGCGATGTCGCGCGGACTGAGCATGAGAATCGAATCCGAGGGCGTGCGCTCGGCGAACTCGACGAGATCGCCCGAAACGCCCATGCGCGCCGAATATTTCGCCAGCATGTCGCGCATACCGCCATGGTCGAAGCGGCGACGCTGCGCGCCCGAGCCGGTCGGGTCCGGTCCTTGCTCGAAAGTATACATGCGATGGACGCCAAGCTTGCTGCCGGTGGGCGCGACGCGCTTGACCGCGCCCATGAGCGCATAGACGCAGGCCGAGAAACACGTGCCGGCGACCACCCCGCCGTCGCCGGACACGCGCGCCACGATGGCCGCCGCCCCGACAGCGCGAAACGCGCGCCCGAGCGCCATGGACGCGATGACCTTGCCGCCCGGCGAGTGGATGAAGATGACCGAGCGCAGCGACGGGTCGCGCGCATTGCGGCGCACGAAATCCACGAACGTCGCGGGCGTCGATTCGACAATCTCGCCTTCCGCCACGATGGCCTTCGGACAGCGCGCGCCGCACTTGGCCGGATCGCCGACCGGGGCCATGCGGAAGGTCATGTCCGGCGCGGCGGACGCCGGCGCCGCGGCCAGCCCCGCAGCGAGCAGAAACCCACATACAAGCCTTGGCGCCATCGCGCTCTCCCCCATCGTCCAGCGATCGCGGCGCGCAGGAACCGCCGCCGCGCGCCTGTGTCGACATTGCGCAAGCCGAGACCTGCAAGCGCGACAGGTCCGACATTACGCAATCTCAATTGTCGCTGCCCGAAAGATCACACAAAATTGACCAAAGGTAAGCATCGGCGACCGGTCGACCGTTAACATGATCACGTTCGTCGACCCGTTCGGGTGGAGGACATTTCGCCGAATGCATGCGGAGAAATGATGACGGAGTGTTCGCGCGAGGAGGTGGAGGACGCGCTCGCCCGCGTCGTGCTCAGTCCGGACTTTCGGAAGAATAGAAAGACCGCGCAATTCCTCGGCTTCATCGTTTCGGAAACGCTCGAAGGACGTGGCGCGCGGCTGAAAGCCTATTCCATAGCCACGCTCGCGCTCGACCAGCGCCCGGAGTTCGACCCGCAGGCGAATTCCCTCGTGCGTGTTCAGGCGACGCGTCTGCGTGGCGCGCTGCAAGCCTACTATGCAGGACCGGGCGTGGCAGACCCGGTGCGCATTCGGCTCGCTCCGGGCTCCTACCAGCCGACGTTCGAACGGCAGGCGTCGCCCACGGTCGAAAGGACCCGGCCGCAGCACGATGCGGGCGCGAACGCCGTCATGCGGATCGCGATTCTCATCGTCGGACTCATCGGTGTGATCGCCGCGCTCGGAATGGCGATACTGGCGACCGAGCGGCCGATCGATCCGCGCCTGCGCCCGTTCATCACGGTCGCCATCGAGGCGAATGCGGCGCCGGCCTTGTCGAGCGCCGGCGATTACTTCGTGCGCTCGATCGAGACCGGGCTGGAGGCGTTCGATACTCTGACGCTGCGGCAGCCGAACGGGCAGGATCCGCCGGTCCGGAGCGTCGGCTACGCGCTCACCGTGCAGTCGCACGCAGCAGGACCCGGGCGCGGCGATTTCATTTTCCAGCTCGCCCATCGCGGCGGCGAGATCGTCTTCACGCAGCATTTCACCCAAGTCGACATCGCCGATTCCCGGGCGCTCGAAGACATCGCGCGCGTCGTAGTCGCGCAGGTGGGGGACGACTACGGGGCGGTGGCGACCGATTTCCGCAAGCGCGCGGCCGGGTTCCAGGGACCGCCGCGCGGCCACCTGTGCGTGCTCGCCGCGTTCGATTACCTGAAGGCGCGAACCGTCGACAAGCGCAGGGCGGCGACGGAGTGTCTGGAGGCCGACATCGCCGCCGAACCGGACAATGCGCTCGAGCTCGCGCTGCTTTCCGTCATCCTGGTGCGCCGCTATCTCGACATGGCGAGCGACGGCTCGGACGGCGACCTCCGGCGCGCCTCGCAACTGGCGCGACGCGCGCACGACAGCGAACCGCAGGAGGCGCGTTCGCATTTCGCGCTGTTCCTCAGCCGCTTCTACGACAAGAGATTTGTCGACGCCTTCGTCGCGGCGCGCCGCACGATGGCCATCAATCCCAACAACCAGACGATGACGGCGGCGATCGCTTCGGCCTACATCTCGCGCGGCGACTACGCGCGCGGCGTCGCCCTGCTCACGCCGCTCGAACGGCTCAGCTCGAGCGCGCCCAACGCGTTCCTCGCCTTCATGGCGCTGGCCGGGTTCATGCTGAACGACGACGCGCGGGTGGCCAGCATGGTGCGACGCAGCAGTTTCGACGCCTCGGCGCTGGGTCTCGTCATGCGCGCCGCGGCCCTCTCGCGCGTCCGGGATTTCGAAGGCGCGCGCAAGGCGCGTGAGGATTTGCACAGCCTCTATCCGGGCGTGGCCGGCAACCTGACCGAGATGTTCGACCGCTATGCTTTCACCGACGAGATCAAGACCCGCCTGCTCCAAGAAGCGGCGCCGCCGAGACCGGGCGCCGGGCGATGAAGGCCAGTCTCAAACATGATTCCAAAGTCGTGTTACACGGGGCATGTAACACCCCTTTAACCGGCGCAAACGTGCGGTTTCGCTATTTCGCCGTCAAAGCTGCGACATGTCCATCGCCGCCGATTCCGGGCGGACTTCCAGGAGAGCGCAGTGTCGACGTCCAGTCTCGTGGCGGCCCATTTGCAACGCGCGTTGATCGAAGTGCAGTTCGCCCTGGGGGAACTCGCGACGCGACCTCCGTCCGGCCGGGGGGATGAAGCCGAGCCGCCGCTCGACCCGGAGGGGCTCTATGTGCTGCATCTCATTCGCCGGCTGCTCGACTCCCTGCAACCGGCGCCGCCTTCGCAGCGCGAGGCGGCCTGAGTCGCGCGAGAAGCCGGCGCGAGCGACCGCTGATTGCCGCTGCGTTAACGAAATCGATCAAAGCTTGGCTTCTAATGGCCGCGCGCGATGGTCGCGCAGCGCTTCCAGCGCCTTGGACGGGAACCCCGCGATGGTCCGATTTCACAGATTTCTCAGGGACGAAAGCGCCGCGGTCTCGATCGAATACAGCGTGATCGGTTCGCTGATCTCGGTCCTGATCATCTCCGCGCTGCTGTCGATCCGCGCGAACGTTTCGTCGAAATTCGATTCGGTGGCGCAGAACCTGACCTGACCGGCGGCCCGTCTGGTGGGCGGTGACGGGCTCGAACCGCCGACCCTCTCGGTGTAAACGAGATGCTCTACCAACTGAGCTAACCGCCCTCAGCGCCTCGCGGCGAGGCCCATCTCATACGCAATCGGCGGGCGGTAAAGCAATCCGGTCCATCATGCCCTGGTCCGCCGCCGGGCCGGAAAGCGAAACGGGAGGCCTAAGCCTCCCGTCGATACAAGCCAGGGGAGGCGGAGCCTCCCGTCGATACAAGCCAAGCGAGGCCGATCACTTGCCCTTGTTGACCGCGGCCTTGAGGGCGGCGCCCTGTTTGAAGCGCACGCTCTTGGACGCCGGGATTTTGATCTCCTCGCCGGTCGCCGGATTGCGGCCCTTGCCGGCCGCGCGCTTCTTGACCGAGAACGTGCCGAAACCCACGAGACGAACCTCGTCGCCCTTCTTGACCGCCTTGGTGATTCCCTCGAGGACGGAATCGATCGCGCGGGCCGCGTCCGCCTTCGACGTATTCATCTCCTCCGCAACGTGTTCGACAAGTTCCATCTTGTTCATGGCTTCGCTCCTGAAAACTCCGGGCCGCATCTCTTCGCCCGCACGACAACACCGTCCGGATCGAACATCGTCCGATCCGCCGCCCGGTCGGGGGCAACCCGTTCCGCGCTGATTCCGCGCCGGCGAATCTTCGCCCGGCGCCGACGATTGATGTGCTCAAACGGCCGCAATTGCAAGGTTTGCGGCCTGCACGACGCGACAAAAGCCCGCGAATCAAGCGCCTGCGCGCACCGCGCATAAAAAAAGGCCGCAATCCAGCGGATTGCGGCCTTTGGGGTCGTGGAATTTCGTTAATGGGCGACGAGCCCCGGACCGTCCTCGTCGGAGCGCTCGAGCGCCGCCGGCGCCGACTTCTCGTCCCAGACGATCGGCGTCGGCTTGCGCACGAGGGCGTGCGCCAGCACCTCGCCCATCCGGGAGACCGGCACGATCTCGAGTTCGTTCTTCACGGAGGCCGGAATGTCGACGAGATCCTTGGCGTTGTCGGCCGGGATCAGCACCTTCTTCAGGCCGCCGCGCAGCGCCGCCAGCAGCTTCTCCTTCAGGCCGCCGATCGGCAGCACGCGCCCGCGCAACGTGATCTCGCCGGTCATCGCGATGTCGCGGCGCACCGGGATGCCGGTGAGCACCGAGACGATGGCGGTGGCCATGGCCACCCCTGCCGACGGACCGTCCTTCGGGGTCGCGCCCTCGGGCACGTGCACATGGATGTCGCGCCGGTCGAAGATCGGCGGCTCGATCCCGAAATCGACCGCGCGCGAACGGACGTAGGACGCCGCCGCCGAAATCGATTCCTTCATCACGTCCTTCAGGTTGCCCGTGACCGTCATGCGGCCGCGACCCGGCATCATGACGCCTTCGATGGTCAGCAGTTCGCCGCCCACTTCCGTCCACGCCAGACCCGTGACCGCGCCCACCTGATCCTCGAGCTCGGCCTGGCCGTAGCGATAGCGCGGCGGGCCGAGATAATCGGACAGATTGGCTGCGGTGACCGCGACCTTCTTCTTTTTCGAGGTGAGCAGTTCCTTCACCGCCTTGCGGGCGAGGTTGGAAATCTCGCGTTCGAGATTGCGCACCCCCGCCTCGCGGGTGTAGCGGCGCACCAGTTCCTTCAGCGCTTCGTCGTCGATCGACCATTCCTTCGGCTGGAGACCGTGTTTCTTGACGGCGTTGGGAATGAGATGCGTGCGCGCGATTTCCGCCTTCTCGTCCTCCGTGTAGCCGGCGATGCGGATGATCTCCATGCGGTCCATCAACGGCGCGGGAATGTTCAGCGTGTTGGCCGTCGTCACGAACATCACGTTGGAGAGATCGTAGTCGACCTCCAGGTAGTGGTCGTTGAATGCGGAGTTCTGCTCGGGGTCGAGCACCTCGAGCAGCGCCGCCGACGGATCGCCGCGGAAATCCATGCCCATCTTGTCGATCTCATCGAGCAGGATGAGCGGATTGGACGACTTGGCCTTGCGCATCGACTGGATGATCTTGCCGGGCATCGAGCCGATGTAGGTGCGACGGTGGCCGCGAATCTCGGCTTCGTCACGCACGCCGCCAAGCGACATGCGCACGAATTCGCGACCCGTGGCGCGCGCGATCGACTTGCCGAGCGAGGTCTTGCCGACGCCGGGCGGCCCGACGAGGCACAGAATGGGCCCGGTGAGCTTGTTGGCGCGCGACTGCACCGCGAGATATTCGACGATGCGTTCCTTGACCTTGTCGAGACCGAAGTGGTCGGCGTCGAGGATCGACTGCGCAGCGTTGAGGTCGCGCTTGATCTTCGACTTCTTGTTCCACGGAATCGACAGCAGCCAGTCGAGGTAGTTGCGCACGACGGTGGCTTCCGCCGACATGGGCGACATCTGGCGCAGCTTCTTCAGCTCCGCCGTCGCCTTGTCGCGCGCTTCCTTCGACAGTTTCGTCTGCTTGATGCGCTCCTCGAGCTCGGCCAGATCGTCCTTGCCGTCCTCGTCGCCCAGCTCCTTCTGGATCGCCTTCATCTGCTCGTTGAGGTAGTACTCGCGCTGCGTCTTCTCCATCTGGCGCTTGACGCGCGTGCGGATGCGCTTCTCGACCTGAAGGACCGAGATTTCGCTCTCCATCAGCTGCAGGCACTTCTCGAGCCGCTGCGAGACCGACGCCATTTCGAGCACGGCCTGTTTATCGGAAATCTTGACCGCCAGATGCGAGGCGACGGTGTCGGCGAGCTTGGAATAGTCGTCGATCTGCGTGACCGCGGCCACGACCTCGGGCGAAACCTTCTTGTTGAGCTTCACATAGTTCTCGAACTCGGACACGACCGAGCGGCCGAGCGCCTCCACCTCCACGCGGTTTTCCTCCGCGTCCGGCATGAGGGCGGCGTCCGCCTCGTAATACTGGTCGGCGAGCGAGAACTTGCCGACGCTGGCGCGCGCCACGCCCTCCACCAGCACCTTCACCGTGCCGTCGGGCAGCTTCAGAAGCTGGAGCACGCTCGCCAGCACGCCCGTCTGGAAAATGGCGTCCGGCGCCGGGTCGTCCTCGGTCGCGTTCTTCTGGGTCGCCAGAAGAATAAACCGGTCGGCGCGCATGACCTCTTCCAGCGCGCGAATGGATTTCTCGCGGCCGACGAACAGCGGGACGATCATATGGGGAAAAACGACGATGTCCCTCAACGGGAGAACCGGATAGCTCTCCACGGACCCAACAGCCGGCAACGCGCGCTTGTTCTGTGTCATTTCCTGTCCTTTCGCGTCCGCCGACACGCCCCAAGGCCGTCCCGGCGGCGAAACGTGCAGATCGCGTCCGGAGCACGATTCGCGCCGACTGCGATCTTAACGTCCTGCGGCGGGGCCCGATAGCGCCCCCCGCTCCCGGGATACATGGTATGGCGCGGCCTGTTTGCAAAGGGCGGAGCCGCGCGCGGCGGGCGCGCCCATTCGCCGGGCCGCGACGCGAGATCGGCCGAGGCTGAATTAACTCCGATTCAATCGTCGCCGGCTAAGTTCGGCCGCGTTTCCCGTCCGTCTGCGAGATTCATGACCGAGACCGCGCAATTCGACGCAATCGCCCGTCTCCGGCGACCGATTCGAACCGGCCTGGATCCTTTCGCGGCGTTCGGCGTTCTGGCGCTGGCGTTCGGCGTCGCGCTGCGGCTGTCCCAGCGCGAAAACCTCCCGCTCTGGCTTGACGAAACCATCACGGCGGCGATCGCCAGCGAACCGTCCCTTGGAGCGGTCCTGCGCCAGTCCCTGCTGGACGTGAACGCGCCCGCCTATTTCGTCATCGCCCATCTGTGGTCCTCGCTCACATCGTTCTCCAACGAGGCGCTGCGCGCGCCGGCGCTGGCGTTCGGACTGGCGGCGCCGTTCCTGTGCCTCGCCGGCGCGCCGGGCCTGAGCGCGCGCGCCCGCTGGATGTGGGTCGCGCTCGTGGCGCTGTGGCTGCCGGCCATCATCTACTCCAACGAAGCGCGCGGCTATTCGCTGCTCTACGCGCTCGCTGTCGCCAACACGGTGGCGTTCATACGCTTCCTGGCGCAGCGCACGCAGACGAGCGCCCTGCTGTGGGCCGCGACGGTGTCGGCGCTGCTGCTGACCCACTACATCGCCCTGTTCCTGGCGGTCGCGCAGGGCCTGCTGCTGCTCGCGGTTCTGGGGCGGCGGGCGTTCGGCTTCTGGCCCGCCATCCTTCCACTGGCGCCGGCATTGGCCTTCATGGCCGTCCATAGCGCGCGGGTGCTGGAATTCGCGGATCCACAGTACTCATGGTACGCGCTCGTCGACGCCGCGACGGTTCCGAGGATCTACATCTGGACGATGGGGGGGCTGGAACTCGCCATGGCGATGGCGGTCTGCGCCGTCATCCTTGTCGCAGGCCGCCTGTATCGAGACAGGCAAGCCACGAGCGGACCGATGAGCGGTCGGGCGCCGTGGCTCGCCGCCCTCGCGGGGGCGGCCGGATGGGCCATTTTCATCGCGTTCTGCATGATCCGGCCGAATTTCACGCCGCGATATCTGATCGTGTTCATTCCCGCGGTGATGCTGGGCGTCGCCGCGGTTGCGGAAAGGGCGGGAAGCGTCGTTCGGATTGCGCCGGCCCTCGTGCTGCTGCTCGCCTTCTTCCAGACGCTGGAATATCGCAATACCGACCGCAGGCAGTACAATGTGTTCGAGTTCCAGTCCGGCGCGCGTTTCCTGATGGACGCCGGCGCGCGCTCGGTCACTTTCTTCTGGGATAATCCCAACAACGAGACCGCAGCGCCGGAGCAGATGAAACTGGTCGGCGAATTCTTCTTCAAACGCGCCGGACGCCAGATCGAGGTCACGTCTGCCCGAACGCCGTTTGGATCGGACCCCAACCTGACGCTCGTCGAACGGGCGGCCGATGTCGGCGCGGGCTTCATCTGGCTCTACGACAGGGAAGTCAGGCGGACCGCCGCGCTGAAATTCCCGCCGCGACTGGACGAGGCGCTTTCGGACTTCCATTGCCATTCCCACAGCAACGCCCGCGTCGTGGCGCTCGCCTGCATCCGCACGGCGCGCGGCGGAACGAACGCGGGCAACTCATGATTTCCGCGGCCATCGCCATGTCCGGTTGCACGCTCCCCTCCTCGGGACTTTTCGCCTAAATGTACGTCTCCGCCTCGCTCGCCCTCGTCGGCCTCCTGCTTCTCGTCCCCAACGTCGCTTTCGCCGTGGGCTTCCTGCAGCCGACGGCGGCTCTGGCGGTCGCGGCGGCGCTGGCGCTGGCGATGGCGCCCATCGTGTGGCGGGGCGACTGGCGGGCGCGGCCCGACTGGCGGTTTCTGGCCGGGTGCGTGGCGGCGGCGCTCATGTTCAGCGTGATCGGCGGCCAGGGCCATTTCTTTTTCCAGGCCGACGACTGGACGGTGCGCGATGCGCTGCTGGCCGATCTGGTGCGCAATCCCTGGCCGCCCGCCTATCGCGTGGATGGCGTGGACATGACCATGCGCGCGCCGGTTGGCCTGTTTCTCGGACCTGCGCTCGTCGGCAAGATGTTCGGCGTTCCGGCTGCCGATTACGCCCTGCTCGCCCAGAGCGCGCTGCTGCTCGGGCTGATCGTCTACATCTTCGGCATGACGGTCGCGGACGGACGCCATCGCTGGCTCACGCTCGGCCTGTTCTTCGCCTTCAGCGGCATCGACGTCATTCCGTGGGCGGTCGAGTGGATCAAGGGGCGCGACTCCACGCTCGCCCCGCATATCGAGGTCTGGTCCGGCTTCTTCCAGTTCTCCTCGCCCATGACCGTGCTGTTCTGGGCGCCGCATCACGGGTTCGCCGGCTGGGCGTTCGCCGCCGCCTATCAGGTGTGGCGCTCGGGCCGCATGCCGGCGCTGGCGCTGTGCCCGATGTGGGCGCTCGTCGTCATCTGGTCGCCGATCGCGGCGGTCGGCGCGGCCCCCTTCATCGTGTTCGCGCTCGCGGCCGACGCGTTCGGCAAGCGCGCGGGCGGGACGGGCGTCGCTTCGCTCTGGCGGGCGCTCGCGCCGCGATGGTTCGTTCCGGCGCTGGCCGCCGCCGCCGGCGTCCTGCCGATCCTCGTCTATCTCACGACGGATTCCGCGAAGGTGGAGAAGGACTGGCTGTTGCTGCAGGACGGATTCCTGCCGAGCTATGTCGCGCTGGTCGCTTTCGAGATCCTGCCGTTCCTCGCGCTGGCCTGGCGCGGCCGGGATGCGGGATCGACGCTGGCGCGCAACGAACTCGTGCTGATTGGCGCGCTGCTGCTCGTCATTCCCTTCTATCAGATCGGCTTCGCGAACGATTTCGCCTCGCGCGGCTCGATTCCGGCGCTGACGATCCTCGCGCTGCGGCTGGCGGAAGCCGTCGCGCGGATGTGGAACGCGCGGGCGGCGGCGCCCGTCGACCCGGCGCTGCGCAAGGCGCGCATCCAGATGGCGGCCTATCTGGGGCTCGCCGCCATCACGCCGGCGGTGGAAATCGGCCGCAACCTCGCGCTCGACGCGCCCGCGCGCAGCGACTGCACCTATCTCGACGCGTTGCGCTCCAGCCCGTTCTTCGATTCGCCCGTCGGCTACTATGTCGGCCGCGCGGACCTGTTTGCGCCGGCGCTGTTCAAACAGGCCGAGGGCGCGCCCATCGAATGGAAGCGCCGCAAGTGCTGGAAATACGGCGAGCGCCGCTTCGTCTACGGCTATCTGAAACCCGAAGTCGTCGAGGCGCCGATGAAGGCGCCGGAAACGAAGCCCTGAAACGAAACGGCCGCCCGGAGGGCGGCCGTCGATCGGTCGGCCCAACGGCCCGTCAGGCGCTGGCGCCGGCCTTGTCGCGTTCGGCGTAGATGTAGAGCGGGCGCGCCTTGCCCTCGACCACTTCCGGCCCGATGACGACCTGTTCCACGCCTTCGAGACCCGGCAGATCGAACATGGTGTCGAGCAGGATGCCTTCCATGATGGAGCGCAGGCCGCGCGCGCCGGTGCGCCGCTCGATGGCCTTGCGCGCGATGACGTTGAGCGCGTCGTCCTGGAACGTCAGTTCCGTGTTCTCCATCTCGAACAGCCGCTGATACTGCTTGACCAGCGCATTCTTCGGCTCGGTGAGGATTTTCTTCAGCGCGTCCTCATCGAGGTCCTCGAGCGTCGCGATCACCGGCAGGCGGCCGACGAATTCGGGGATGAGGCCGAACTTGAGCAAGTCTTCGGGCTCCACCTGACGGAACACCTCGCCGGTGCGCCGGTCGTCGGGCGCCTTCACATCGGCCGCGAAGCCGATGGACGTGCCCTTGCCGCGGCCCGAGATGATCTTCTCCAGCCCCGCGAAGGCGCCGCCGCAGATGAACAGGATGTTAGTGGTGTCCACCTGCAGGAATTCCTGCTGCGGATGCTTGCGGCCGCCCTGCGGCGGCACGGAGGCGACCGTGCCTTCCATGATCTTGAGAAGCGCCTGCTGGACGCCCTCGCCCGACACGTCGCGCGTGATCGACGGATTGTCGGACTTGCGGGAAATCTTGTCGATCTCGTCGATGTAGACGATGCCGCGCTGCGCGCGCTCGACATTATAGTCGGACGCCTGCAACAGCTTGAGGATGATGTTCTCCACGTCCTCGCCGACGTAGCCGGCCTCCGTCAGCGTGGTGGCGTCGGCCATGGTGAACGGCACGTCGAGAATGCGGGCGAGCGTCTGGGCGAGCAGCGTCTTGCCGGAGCCGGTCGGACCGATGAGCAGGATGTTGGACTTGGCCAGCTCCACATCGTTGTGCTTCGTGGCGTGGTTGAGCCGCTTGTAGTGATTGTGGACGGCCACCGACAGAACGCGCTTGGCCTGGAACTGGCCGATCACGTAATCGTCGAGAACCTTGCAGATCTCCTTCGGCGTCGGAATGCCGTCGCGCGTCTTCACCAGCGCGGACTTGTTCTCCTCGCGGATGATGTCCATGCACAGTTCGACGCATTCGTCGCAGATGAAGACCGTCGGTCCGGCGATGAGTTTGCGGACCTCGTGCTGGCTCTTGCCGCAGAACGAGCAGTAGAGCGTGTTCTTCGAGTCGCTTGCGCCGACCTTGCTCATCGAAATCTCCTGGGGACCGGCCCGCGCGCGGCGCGATTCGGTCGTATTGTAAGCTCTACAGGCGCCCGCCTAACAAAAGGTGGAACCGCTCCGCGAACATCGCCCGCCCAAAGGCGGGGCGGCGCCCGCACCGAGACGCCGGACATGCGATCGAATATCGCGCAAATCGCCCGGCGCGCCAACACTTTCCGCCCCGCGCGGCGAAAAATGACGTTTAACCAATAGCTTGGCCTTTTGCGAGGTCAGCCGGCGGCCGCCGCCTGGTCCTCGGGCCGCCTGGAGTAGACCTGATCGACAATGCCGAATTCGCGGGCCTCTTCCGCCGACATGAAATGGTCGCGGTCGAGGGTGCGCTCGATCGTGTCGTAATCCTTACCGGTATGTTTCACATAGACGTCGTTCAGGCGCTTCTTGATCTTCATGATGTCCTCCGCATGGCGGAGGATGTCGGACGCCTGCCCCTGGAAGCCGCCGGAGGGCTGGTGGACCATGATGCGCGCGTTCGGCAGCGCGAAGCGCATGCCGGGGTCGCCCGCGCACAGCAGCAGCGAGCCCATCGAGGCCGCCTGCCCCACGCACAGCGTGGAGACCTTGGGTCGGATGAACTGCATGGTGTCGTAGATCGCCATTCCCGCCGTCACCACGCCGCCCGGCGAATTGATGTACATGGAGATCTCTTTCTTGGGGTTCTCGGCCTCCAGGAAGAGCAGCTGGGCGATGATGACCGAGGCCATGTGGTCCTCGACCGGCCCCGTCAGAAAGATGATGCGCTCGCGCAGCAGGCGCGAATAGATGTCGAATCCGCGCTCGCCCCGGCTCGTGTTCTCGATGACCTGGGGAATAAGATATTGATTATAAACCTCGATCGGATCGCGCATCGCGTCGGTTCCTGGGGCTGGGACTTCGATTCGGAAAACTATACCATCGCTGGGGACGGGTCGCCGCCCGCAGGGGCGCGAAACTCCACCTATGGTTGAAGGGCTGTCACCGTCGTCTCGACAGATAGGCGAGAGCGACGCGCGCGAAAAGGGCCGCCCGGACAAACGGGGGCGCGCAAACGAACAAGAAGCGCGACGGGGGCGCGCAAACGAACAAGGAGCGCGACCGGGTCGCGCTCCCTCGATGATCCTCGAAAGACGTTCAGGGGCCTGGCCGCCGGCCGGACGGCCGCTCAGGCCTCGTCGACGGCGTCCTCGGCCATTTTCACGAGTTCCTCGCGCGTCACCTTGCGCTCGGTGACCTTCGCCTGACCGAGGATATGGTCGATGACCTTTTCCTCGAACAGCGGGGCGCGGATCTCGCCCAGCGCCTGCGGATTCTTCTGATAATATTGCCACACCGCCTGTTCCTGGCCGGGGAACGAGCGCACGCGCTCGATTAGCGCCTGCGTGACCTCGTTGTCCTCGACCTTCACGCCGGCCTTCTCGCCGACTTCGGCCAGCAGCAGGCCAAGCCGCACGCGGCGCTCGGCGATCTTGCGATATTCCTCGCGCGCCTTCTCCTCCGTCGTGTCCTCGTCGGCGAAGGTGCGGCCGGCCGCCTGCTGTTCCTGCAGCAGCGAGCGCCAGATGCCCTCGAACTCCTGCGTCACCAGCCCCTCGGGCAGTTCGAACGCGTAGCGCTTGTCCAGCGCGTCGAGCAGGCGGCGCTTGGTGTGGGCGCGGGCGCCCTTGCCGAGTTCGCTGGCGATATTGCCGCGCACGGCCTCGCGCATGGCCTCGAGCGTGTCGAAGCCGAACTTCTTGGCGAATTCGTCGTCGATGGCCAGTTCGCCGGGGGCGGCGACGCTCCGCACCGTCACGTCGAAGGTCGCTTCCTTGCCCGCCAGACGCGCGGCGGCGTAATTCTCGGGGAACGTGACCGCTATGGTCTTCGTCTCACCCTTCCCGAGCCCCACGACCTGCTCCTCGAAGCCAGGGATGAAGCTCTTGGAGCCGAGCACGAGGTCGACGCCTTCGCCCTTGCCGCCCTCGAATTCCTCTCCGCCGATCTTGCCGACGAAATCGATCGACACCTTGTCGCCGCTCTGTGCGACCGGCGCGTCGCCCTCGCGCTCCTCGAAGGGGCGCGCCTGATCGGCCATGCGCTGGATGGCCTCCTCGACGTCGCTTTCGGGCGCGTCGACCACGATCTTCTCGACCTCGACGTCGGCGAACGTGCCGATCTCGAAAGTGGGCAGCGTCTCCAGAGCGACGGTGAAGGCCAGGTCGCCCCTCGCCTCGAAGACCTTCTCCATCTCTTCCTGGCCGCCGACCACGTCCAGCCGGGGCTCGCCGGCGAGCCGCAGGTTGTTGTCCTCGACGATCTTGCGGTTGGCCTCGTTGACGGCCTCCTGCACGACCTCGCCCATGATGGACTTGCCATAGAGCTTGCGGATGTGGGCGGCCGGCACCTTGCCCGGCCGGAAGCCGTTGATCTTGACCTTGGACTTCATGTCCTCGATCTGCGCTTCGAGCTTGGCCGCGAGTTCGGCGGCCGGAAGCACCACTTTGAATTCGCGCTTCAGCCCCTCAGCGCTCGTCTGCGTCACCTGCATTGCGATCAACCTTCCGAAACCAGTTCGCCGCGCGTGCGGCGGAAATTTCCCCTGACGGGCGTGGTGCGGGCGGAGGGACTCGAACCCCCATGCCTTGCGGCGGTGGAACCTAAATCCACTGCGTCTACCAGTTCCGCCACGCCCGCAGACGGCCGGGCGCGCGTTCGCGCCGCGCGGCCATCCCCGCCGGGCGCCGCTCTATAGCAACGGCGATCCCCCGATGCAGCAAAAAAGTGACGCTGCCGGGAGATTGCCCCGGCCCCGCCCTTTAAGGACGGATTGTTCCGTCGTTATATCTTGCGTCCTTCCTTCCGGCGTCCGCCGCAACCCCCACGAGCGCTCCTTGGCCGAAACCGACAACCCGCTGATCGCCGTTCCCGACACTCCGTTCGGCCTGCCGCCGTTCGCCGCCCTCCGGCCCGAACACTACGGCCCCGCCTACGCGCGCGCCATGGACGACCACAGAGCAGAGATCGCCGCCATCGTCGCCGACCCCGCCCCGCCGGATTTCGACAACACGATCGCCGCGCTGGAGCGGGCCGGCGAAGGGTTGCGGCGCGCCGACGGCGCCTTCTGGATTTCGTCGGCCACCGTCTCCACGCCGCAGATGCTGGCGCTCGAACGCGAACTCGCGCCGAAACTCGCCGCCCACTACTCGGCCATCGGGCTCGACGCGGGCCTGTTCGGCCGCATTGCGGCTGTGTGGGAGAAACGCGACGCGCTGAACCTGTCCGCCGAACAGGCGCGGGTGTTGACGCTGACCTACGACGGTTTCAAACGGTCGGGCGCGATGCTCCCGCAGGACAGCAAGAAGCGTTATGCGGAGATTTCCGAACGGCTCGCGACGCTCTACGCGCAATTCTCGCAGAACGTGCTGAAGGACGAGACCGACTGGACGATGATGCTGGAGGCGTCCGACCTCGACGGGCTGCCGCAGACGCTGCGCGAGGCGGCCGCCGCGGCCGCCGCCGAACGCGGGGCGCCTGACAAATACGCCATCACGCTCGCGCGTTCGAGCGTGGAGCCGTTCGTCACCTGGTCGGCGCGGCGCGACCTGCGGGAGAAGGCGTTCAAGGCGTGGACCGAACGCGGCGAGCTGACGCCGGACACCAGCAACCACGCGATCATGAACGAGATCGTGGCGCTGCGCGACGAGAGCGCGCGGATGCTCGGCTACGAGACCTACGCGCATTACAAACTCGAAGACCAGATGGCGAAAACCCCCGACCGCGTGCGCGATCTGCTGGAGCGCGTGTGGAAACCGGCGCGTGCGCAGGTGGAGCGCGAACGCGCCGTGTTGCAGGATGTCGCGCGCCGCGCGGGCGACAACCACGAGATCGCCGCGCACGACTGGCGATATTTCGCGGAGAAGGCGCGGCGCGAACTGCACGCCATCGACGAAAACGAAATCCGCGCCTATCTCACGCTCGACAACGTGATCGCGGCCGCGTTCGACGTGGCGCACAAGCTGTTCGGCATCGCTTTCCGCGAGGTGGAGGGGCTGGCGCTGCACCACCCGGACGCGCGCGCGTTCGAGGCGCGCGACGAAAGGGGCGAGCACGTCGCGCTGTTCGTGGCCGACTATTACGCGCGGCCCGGCAAGCGCGGCGGCGCGTGGATGTCGGCGATGCGCGGCCAGAGCAATCTCGACGGACGCGTGCGGCCGATCGTCGTCAACGTGATGAATTTCGCCAAGGCGCCGGACGGCAAGGCGACCGAAATCAGCCTGTCGGACGCGCGCACCCTGTTCCACGAATTCGGCCACGGGCTGCACGGCATGTTGTCCGACGTGACCTATCCTTCGATCGCCGGCACGAGCGTGGCGCGCGATTTCGTGGAGTTTCCTTCGCAGCTCTACGAACACTGGATGATGCGCAGGGAAGTGCTTTCACGTTTCGCCCGCCATGCGCGGACAGGCGAACCGATGCCGGACGATCTGATCGCGCGCATCGAGGCCTCGCGCAATTTCAACCAGGGTTTCGCCACCATCGAATATCTGTCGTGCGCGCTGGTCGATCTGGACCTGCACCTCAAACATCCCGACACGGGGTTCGACGTCGCCGCGTTCGAACGCGCCGACCTCGCGCGCATCGACATGCCCCACGACATGGTCATGCGCCATCGCACGCCGCATTTCGGGCACATCTTCAACGGCGACGGCTACGCCGCCGGCTACTATTCGTATCTGTGGTCCGAGACGCTGGACGCTGACGGGTTCAAGGCGTTCGAGGAAACGGGCGACGTGTTCGATCCCGCCGTCGCCAGACGGCTGAAGGATTTCGTCTACGCCGCCGGCGGGCGCGAGACGCCGGAAAACGCCTATCGCCATTTCCGCGGGCGCGACCCGGACCCGCAGGCGCTCATCGAGAAACGCGGCTTCGCCACGGAGAGCGCATGATGGAGATCACGCGTCGCACGGTCGTCGGCGCAATCGGCGCGTCCGTCTTCGCGCTCGATCGCGCAGGCGCCCAGACGAGCGGCATGACCGGCATGTCGGGCGCCGCGCCCTCCGGCGCGCCGCGCGTTCTGGAAGCGCGCAAGGCCGGCCTGAAACTGGGCGCGGCGACCGGCGAAACGCAGATCTGGGGCTACGACGGCGCCTCGCCCGGCCCGCTGCTGCGCGTGAAACAGGGCGAGGACGTGCGCGTGCAGCTCGTCAACCGGCTCGATCAGCCCACCACGCTGCACTGGCACGGGTTGCGCAACGAAAACGCGATGGACGGCGTGGCCGGACTCACGCAGCCGGCCGTACCGCCCGGCGGGTCGTTCGACTACCGGTTCCGCGCGGCCGACAGCGGGCTGTATCTCTATCGCCCGGCGGGCGTGAGCGCGGAGCAGACCGCGCGCGGGCTCGCAGGCCTGCTGATCGTCGACGAAGCCAGCCCGCCCGAGGTCGACCGTGATCTCGCCTTCGTGCTGCAGGACTGGGCGCTGCAACCGGACGGCGCGTTCACCGGCGCGTTCGGCGAGCCGATGGCGGCGGCGGGCGCAGGCCGCATCGGCGGGCTTGTCACCGCCAACGGCGTCGCCGCGCCCATCCGCGAGTCGTTCGCGCCAGGCGCGCGGGTGCGGCTGCGCCTGGCCAACGCCTGCGCGGCGCGGATCGCCATTCTGACCTTCGCCGGCGTTCGGCCGTTCGTGCTGGCGATCGACGGGCAACCGTGCGAACCGTTCGAGCCGGTGCGCAACATTCTGCCCGTCGCCCCCGGCGCGCGGTTCGACCTGATGTTCGACCTGCCGACGCACGAAGGCGCGGAGGCGAAAATCCTCCTCAAGGACGGCGAGACCACGCTCAAGGATCTCGCGGTCTTTGCGCTCGCGGGCGCGCGCGTCGGGGCGCGCGGGCCGATACCGTCGCTGCCCGTGAACGCCACGCTGCCGCCCGAAATCCGGCTGGGACAGGCGACGAAACTGACGCTCACCTTGGACGCGCCCAGGACGCCGGGCGGCGCGTGGACCGTCAACGGCGCGAAGGGCGGCTACGGCGGGCCGCCCGTTCTCAAGGCCAGGCGCGGAACGCCCCTGTCCATCGCCTTCGTCAACAAGTCGGCCGCCGCGCTGTCCATGCACGTGCATGGGCAGGCGATGCGATTGCTGCACGATCTCGACGACGGCTGGGAGCCTTACTGGCGCAACGCCGTCATCGTGCCGCGCCACGCGCGCAAGATCGTCGCGCTGCTGCCGCAGGCGCCCGGCAGATGGGCCGTGCGCTGCGATATCGCCGACCACGAGGCGGCGGGCCTGGCCACGTGGATCGAGGTGACGTGAGCGTTTACCTTTCGCCTCTAGCCTTGCGCGCGTGACCCGGCTCCTCAACAGACACGTCGCCATAGGCCTTGCGCTCGTTCTGGTCGGCCTTTCGACGCGCGCGCTGATCGACAAGCTGCTGGCGCTCGGCGCCGACTGGTCGGTCGTGGCGCGCTGGGCGCAATTGCAGACAATGCTCGATCTGCCGGCGGCGATCGCGCTGGCGGGCGTCGGCCAGGGGCTGACGGTCTACGCCGCGCGCCGCGCCGATCCGCCGGACAGGTTGATCCGCGACGCGCTCGTGTGGGGGCTTGTCGCATCCGGCGCCATGTCGCTCGTCGCGCTCGCCGCCATGCCGTGGCTGAACGAGTGGGCGGGACGCGAGATCGCGCCCACGCCGCAACTGGGCGCGCTCGCCGTGCTGGCGGGTTTCGTGTCCGTCGCGCCTGGGTTGTTCTCCTGTTTCTGGCAGGGCCGCGCCGAACGCGGCAAGATGCTGGCGCTCGCGCTCGCCGGCGCCGCGCCGCTCGCGCTGGCCGCCGCCGGCGCCTTCGGAACGCCGACGCTCGAACGCCTCCTGTGGTCGCAGATACTGGGACAGTGCGCGATCGCGATCGTGCTCGTGCTGTGGCGGCGCGACCTGTTCCGGATCGAAGGCGGATGGCGCGGCTCCAGGCTCGCCGCCTACATTCCCGCCGGTCTGTCGATCGGGCTGCTCAGCCCCATTTCGATCCTGTGGAGCCGCGCGGAACTCGCCAAACATCTGTCGTGGAACGAGGTGGCGCAATTGCAGGCGCTGTGGCGCACCGACGACTGGATCACCAACATCGCCGGCGCGGCGCTCGGTCTGGTCTTCTTTCCGCGCATGGCGGCGGCGGCCGCCGAAGGCCGCATACGACAGGAATTCATGGTCGCGCTGCGTATGATCGCATTGCCGACCTTCGCCGCTGCGTTCGTGCTGTGGCTCACGCAGGGCGCGATCATTCCGTTCCTCTACAGCGAGCAGTTCCTCATGCCTGCGCTGGCCAGCGCGCTGTTTCTTGCCGGCGATGCGCTGCGCGTGGCCTCCTGGGTCGGCTTGCAGGGCCTGTTCGCGTCCGAACAGGTGAAGGCGGCGGCCATCGGCGAATGGCTATCGCTGCCGCTGTTCGCGTTTCTGCTGACGGTCGTCGCGCCGCGGTCGCTGACGGTCGCCTGCGCCTGTTACGCGGCGACCTATGTCGTGTACTTCGGATTCAACTTCTACTTCGTGATGCGCGCTCCCGCGCGGCGGGCGGGAGGCGACGGCGCATGGCGCGAGCGACCCCGCAGCGATGAAGCCGCCTAGGCGGCTGGACTGCGGCCGTCCTTGCGATGGCGCGGCGAGGGAGCAGTTTCGCCGCGCTCGCGAAGTCCGAAACGCCGGACTTCGCATCATCTCGTCGTTCAAGCGAATCCGCCCGAACGGATGATGCTCTAGCCCGCGCGCAAGAGTTTCACGGCCTCGTCGCGGCCGAATATGTAGAGCAGCAACCGCAACGCGCGGCCGCGTTCGCCGGTCAGCGCGGGATCGGACTCCAGAATTTCCTCCGCCTCCTCGCGCGCACGCGCCATCAGCGCGCCATGCGCCGCCAGATCGACGAACACGAAGCCGGGCGCGCCGGACTGCCGCAGCCCGAGAATTTCGCCCTCGCCGCGCAGGCGCAAATCTTCCTCGGCCAGACGAAACCCGTCGTCGCTCTCGCGCAGGATCGACAGGCGCGCCATCGCCGTCTCGCCGAGCGGCCCCTTGTAGAGAAGTATGCACGACGACCGGGCGGCGCCGCGCCCCACGCGCCCGCGCAACTGGTGCAATTGCGCCAGCCCGAACCGCTCCGCGTGTTCAATAACCATGACGGTCGCCTCCGGCACGTCGACGCCGACTTCGATCACCGTGGTGGCCACCAGTATGCGCGTTTCGCCCGCCTGAAAGGCGAGCATGGCGGCGTCCTTGTCCCTGCCCTTCATCTGCCCGTGCACGAGGCCGACGCGCGCGCCGAACCGCTTCTTCAAAGCCTCGAACCGCTGTTCGGCGGCCGCGACTTCCAGCGCGTCGTTCTCGGCGACCAGCGGGCACACCCAATAAACGCGCGCGCCCTCGGCGATGGCGCGCTCCACGCCGTCGACGACCGCCTCCAGCCGTTCGAGCGGAACCGCGCGCGTGTCGATCTTCTGGCGGCCCGGCGGCTTTTCGGTCAGGTTCGACACGTCCATGTCGCCGAAATAGGTCAGCACCAGCGTGCGCGGAATGGGCGTCGCCGTCATCACCAGCACATCGGCGGCGGCGCCCTTCTCGCTCAACATCAGGCGCTGGTGCACGCCGAAGCGATGCTGTTCGTCGACGATGGCGAGCCCGAGGTCGTGGAACGTCACGCCCTCCTGCACCAGCGCATGCGTGCCGACCGCGATGTCGATCCCGCCGGCCGCCAGCCCTGCAAGCGTGGCGCGCCGCTCGGCCGCCTTGTCGCGACCGGTCAGCAGCGCGATGCGCAGGCCGGCTCCGGCGCACAAAGGGGCGATGCGCTCGTAGTGCTGGCGCGCGAGAATCTCCGTCGGCGCCATCAGCGCGGCCTGGCGCCCCGCTTCCACGGCAGTCGCCATGGCCAGAAGCGCGACCACCGTCTTGCCGGAACCGACATCGCCCTGCAACAGGCGCAGCATCTTCCTGTCCGCCGCGAGATCCGCGCGAATATCGGCGAGGGCCGCGCGCTGCGCGCCGGTGAGCGCGAACGGCAGCGCGCGCTCGATGGCGCCGGATTTCGATCCATCGCCCACGCTCGCCCGGCCCTTCGCGCGACGCATCTGCGACCGCACGAGCCGCAACGAGAGCTGCTGCGACAGCAGTTCGTCGAACGCCAGCCGCGTGCGGGGCCGGGCCTGCGGCGACAGATCGGCCGCGCCCTGCGGATCGTGCAGCGCGCGCAGCGCATCGGCGAACGACGGCGCGCCGATCATCCGCAACGTCGGCGGCGCCAGCCATTCCGGCAGGTTCGGCAGGCGCGCGAGCGCCGCCTCGACCGCCTTGATCACGTTGCGTTGAAACAGACCTTCGACAAGTCCGTAGACGGGTTCCACCGGGCGCAGCCGCGCGACGCCCTCCTCGTCCAGAATGCGGTCCGGATGGACCATCTGGCGATGGCCGTCCCACAGTTCCAGCCGGCCGGAAATCCAGCGCAGCGCGCCGAGCGGCAGCGCCTTTTCGACCCAGGCCTGATTGTTGCGGAAGAAGACGAGCTGCACGTCGCCGGTGTCGTCCTCCACCAAAACGCGAAACGGCGCGTTGGAATAGCGGCCCGGCGGCGGCCGATGCTCTGTCACGCGCCCCGCGATGACGACCTGCGCGTCGAGCGGCGCCTCGGCGATCTTAGGGCGCAGGCGGCGGTCCACAAAGCCGTGCGGCGCATGGAACAGGAGGTCCACCACACGCGCGTCCTCGCGCAACAGGCGGTCGAACGACCTGGCCGTTTTCGGCCCCACGCCCGGCAGCGTGGCGAGCGATGCGAACAGAGGGTCGATGAGCGAGGGGCGCATGGCTCCATTCCGGCTGACAGCGCGGCTGCGAGTGGCTATATACGGGCCGGCCCGCGCCGTCTAACCGCGCCGGCCGTCGACGGAGATCGATATGACCGGGACTGCTGCGGATCTCGACGTCCGCCGCCGCGCCATTCGCATTCGCGCATGGCGGCGCGGCATGCGCGAGATGGACATTCTGATCGGCGGATTCGTCGACGCCAGACTGGACGCGCTCGACGAACGCGACATCGCCGATCTGGAAGCCTTTCTCGATGCGCCGGACCAGCAGGCGTTCTCGTGGCTGGCGGGCTCCGAGCCCACGCCGCGCGAATACGACACGCCGGTGTTCCGCAAGATCGTCGAATTTCACAGGCACAGCGGCCCGATCCATATCTGAACGCGAAACGGATCGAAGGTGAAGGACTTCCAACGCGCTTTGCGCGAACTCGAACGCGGCGGCGACGTGACGCTGGCGCGCACGCCGGACGGTTTCGATGCGTTCGTCGCCGCCGACCTCGCGCGCGGCCTTGCGCGCGCCGGCGAAAGCAGAAGCGTCGCGCTCGCGCATGTGGCGCGCGACGGGCAGCGCTCGCGCGCGTTTCAGGACGCGCTGGCCTTCGCCGCGCCCGAGATCGAGATTCTCGACTTTCCCGCATGGGACTGCCAGCCCTACGACCGCGTTTCACCGACCGCCGCCATCGCCGCGCGGCGTATGACGACCCTGGCGCGGCTTGCGCGATCCAGCGGTTCGCTCGAACGCCCGCGCGTGCTGGCGACCACCGTCAACGCGCTCGTGCAGCGCGTTCCGCCGCTCGGGCGCATCGCGGCCGACGCGTTTTCCGCCGCCCCCGGCAATCTCGTCAACACCGACGATCTCGTGCGCTGGCTGGAGGCCAACGGCTTCGTGCGCGCCTCCGTCGTGCGCGAGGCCGGCGAATATGCTTTGCGCGGCGGCATTTGCGATCTTTACGCGCCGGGCATGCCGGCTCCGGTGCGGCTCGACTTCTTCGGCGACACGCTGGAATCGATCCGCGCCTTCGATGCGGAATCGCAGCGCACGACCGCCACGCTGCGCGCGCTGGACCTGACGCCGATGAGCGAGGCGCAGCTCACCAGCGAAACCATGCGGCGCTTCCGCCAGGCCTATGTCGCCGAATTCGGCGCCGAGACGCGCGGCGACACGCTCTACGAAGCAATTTCCGAAGGCCGTCGCACGCCCGGAATGGAGCACTGGCTGCCGCTGTTCACCGACGGCATGAGCACGCTGTTCGATTTTCTGTCCGGCGCGCCGCTCTTGTTCGATCCGCTGGTGGAAGACGCCGCCGGCGAGCGATTGGCGCAGGTGCAGGACTATTACGACGCGCGGCGCGAAAACTACCTGGCCGACCCCGCCCAGTCCAACTACAAGCCGCTGAAACCGGATGCGCTCTACCTGGCGCCCGCGGAATGGCGCGCGCTGGCGGACGCGACGCCCCTCGCGCGGTTCACGCCCTTCGCCCAGCCAGACGCGCCGGGGCTGACGATCGTCGATCTTGGCGCGGCGGCCGGCCGTTCGTTCGCCCCCGAGCGCGCAGACGAGAACGCCAACGTGTTCGAGGCCGCGGTCCGGCACATCGAAACGCTCCAGGGCGAAGGCAAGCGCGTGATCGTCGCGGGCTGGTCGGACGGTTCGCGCGAGCGGCTCGGCCATGTGCTCGCCGAACACGGCCTGAAAGGCGGCGAGCCCGTCGCCTCGCTCGCGCAAGCGCGCAAGGTCAAAGGCGTGGCGCTCGCCGTCGTCGGACTGGAACAGGGGTTCGTCGCGGGCGATCTGGCGGTCATCGGCGAGCAGGACATTCTCGGCGATCGTCTGGTGCGCGCGCGCAGGAAGCACAAGCGCGGGCAGGACGTGCTGCACGAAGTGGGCGCGCTGTCGGCCGGCGATCTGGTCGTGCATGTCGACCACGGCATCGGGCGGTTCGTCGGCCTGTCGCAGATTCAGGCGATGGGCCTGCCGCACGATTGTCTGGAGCTGCACTACGCCGGCGGCGACAAACTGTTCCTGCCGGTCGAAAACCTCGAACTGCTGTCGCGCTACGGTTCGGAGGATCAGGAAGCGACGCTCGACCGGCTGGGCGGCGCCGGCTGGCAGAACCGCAAGGCGCGGATGAAGAAGCGCATCCGCGAGATCGCGCACGGCCTCATCAAGCTCGCCGCGCAGCGCATGCTGCACAAGGCGCCCGCGCTCACGCCGCCGCCCGGCCTCTACGACGAGTTCTGCGCGCGGTTTCCCTACGACGAGACGGAGGATCAGGACGCGGCGATCGAGGCGACGCTCGACGATCTGGCGCGCGGACGGCCGATGGACCGGCTGGTGTGCGGCGACGTCGGCTTCGGCAAGACCGAAGTGGCGCTGCGCGCGGCTTTCACCGCCGCGCTCAACGGCAGGCAGGTCGCGGTCGTCGTGCCGACCACGCTGCTCGCACGCCAGCATTTCAAGACGTTCACGCAGCGGTTCGCGGGCCTTCCGGTGCGTATCGCGCAGATGTCGCGCATGGTTTCCGCCGCCGACGCGCGCGCCGCCAGGGCGGGCCTTGCGTCGGGCGATGTCGATATTGTCGTCGGCACGCATGCGGTGCTGGGCAAGACCGTGCAGTTCAAGGATCTCGGGCTCGTGGTCATCGACGAGGAGCAGCATTTCGGCGTGGCGCACAAGGAGCGGCTGAAAGAGCTGCGCGCGGACGTGCATGTGCTGACGTTGTCGGCGACGCCCATTCCGCGCACGCTGCAGCTCGCCATGACGGGCGTGCGCGATCTCTCGATCATCGCCACGCCGCCGGTCGACCGGCTGGCGGTGCGCACGTTCATCACGCCTTTCGACGAGCTGATCGTGCGCGAGGCGCTGTTGCGCGAGCGCTATCGCGGCGGGCAGTCGTTCTATGTGTGCCCGCGCATAGATGATCTGGAGGAGGCCGCCGCCTTCCTGCGCCAGAACATTCCGGAGGCGAAGTTCGTCCTCGCGCACGGGCAGATGAGCGCGACGGAGCTGGAAGACCGCATGGCCGCGTTCTACGACGGCAAATACGACATTCTGGTTTCGACCGCGATCGTGGAATCGGGCCTCGACATTCCGACCGCCAACACGATGATCGTGCATCGAGCCGACATGTTCGGCCTCGGGCAGCTCTATCAGTTGCGCGGCCGCGTGGGACGCTCCAAGACGCGCGCGTACGCCCTGTTCACCGTTCCTGCGAAACGCCAGATGACGCCGCAGGCGGAAAAGCGCCTGAAGGTTTTGCAATCGCTCGACACGCTCGGCGCGGGCTTCCAGTTGGCAAGCCACGATCTCGACATTCGCGGCGCGGGCAACCTGCTCGGCGACGAGCAGTCGGGGCATATCAAGGAAGTCGGCTACGAGCTGTACCAGCAGATGCTGGCGGACGCGATCGAGGCCCTGAAGGCGGGCGACGAGGAGCCGGTGGAGGAAGCGTGGTCGCCGACCATCAACGTCGGCGCGCCGGTCACGATCCCCGAGACCTATATCGAGGATCTGCATCTGCGCCTGCAGCTCTACCGCCGTCTGTCGGCGATCGAGAACGAGGACGACATCGAATCCTTCGCCGCCGAGATGATCGACCGGTTCGGCCCACCGCCGCCGGAAGTGGGGCAGTTGATGGAGATCGTCGCCATCAAGGCGCTCGCGCGCAAGGCGCACGTGGAGAAGGTGGAGGCCGGGCCCAAGGGCCTCATCGTCTCGTTCCGCGACAATTCCTTCGCCAACCCGCAGGGTCTCGTGCGCTACGTGACCGAACAGGGACCGCGCGCAAAGGTGCGGCCGGACATGAAGCTCGTCTTCGTGCGCGATTTCGACGAGACGAAAGAGCGGCTCGACGGCACGCGCCAAGTGCTGCGCACGCTGGTCGCCATCGCGCAGAAAAAGGCGGCCTGAGTCCCTTCAGGGCGCATCCGCCCGCATGGGCGACGCCTACCCGCCCCAGGCCGCGAGCCCCATGAGCGCGACCGCGATCGCGCCGACCGCGTACCACAGCACTTTCAGAAACGCGTGGTAGTTGGCGAGATGCACGCCGTATTCGGCGTCGTCCGTGGTTTCGGGAGCGTGATCGAGACTGGCCATATTCGGCTCCTCCTCCAATACGCCCCTGCGATATAGGTCGGCCGCGCGTTCGTTCCAGTCCTCACCTTCGCCCCTCGTCCCGCTCCGCAATCCAGGCGTCGGCCGAGCGACGGCCGGCGTCGCGCAGGTCTTCGAGAAAGCGCCAGCCGAGATCGCCGGCGCTGCGCCCGACGAGGCCGTCGATCTCGTCCTCCGCCGCGATGCGGTCGATGCGGATGTCGCGCAGTTTTTTCGTCGCGCGCAAGCCGGCGGCGAGTTTCAGAGCCTCGATCTCCGCATTGAGGGTGGCGTTGAAGGCGATCTGCTCCAGTCGTCGCACGATATCGCCGCGATCCCTCGGCAGGCGCGCGGCGCGCGTGGGCGTCACCTGCACCACCAGAACATCGCGCGCGCGCGTTTCGCGCACCAGCGGAACGAGCGGCGGATTGGCTGCGTAGCCGCCGTCCCAAAAGGGCTCACCGTCGATCTCGACCGCATGGTGGACCAGCGGCAGGCAGGCGGAGGCGAGCACGACGTCCGCGCTCAATTCGGCATTACGAAAAATGCGCAGGCCGCCGTCCGACACGCGCGTCGCGGCGATCATCAGGCGCGGCGCGGCGGTTGCGCGCAGGCGCTCGAAATCGATGGCCGCGTTCAGGCCGCGGCGCAGCGGGTTGAGGTCGAACGGATTGAACTGGTAGGGCGAAAGCGCGCGCGCGAACGCGCCCATCGCCGCCGGCGGCAGGAACGACGCCGCAGCGCTCATGCTCTTCCAGAACGCGGCGAGTTTCTCGCGCGCGCCCTCGCGCCCGCCTTCCGCCAGACCGCACGCCAGCAGCGCCGCATTCACGGCGCCCGCGCTCGCGCCGGAGACGACGTCGAACGCGATGCGCTCGTCCTCCAGCAGCCGGTCGAGCGCGCCCCAGGTGAAGGCGCCGAACGAGCCGCCGCCCTGCAACGCAAGCGACAGGGCGCGCGGGCGCGCGTCTGCGAAACCTGCGCGAATGCGGTCGATCATGCCCATGCCATCCCTCCTTCGCGGCCGATTTCGAATGTGCATTGTGCAATGCAACATAATCAATCGTGCGACGATTGCACGACCGCGCCGGGATTTTCGTAAGCTGCTGAAACCGCAGACGCTACAGCGTCTCTACGGCGCGCGCGCGCCTTGAAAGCGCCTTGTTGATCGCGCGCACGAGCACGTCCGGCGGCTGCGCGCCGGCCAGCGCGAAGGCGCCGTCGAGAATGAAGAACGGCACGCCGGTCACGCCGATGTTCTGCGCTTCGATGATTTCGTCGCGCACGGCGGCCCGGTCGGCGTCGCCGGCGAGCAGGCCGGCGACCAGATCGCCATCCATGCCGCAGTCACGCGCGGCGGCGGTGAGCACGTCGCTGTTTCCCACGTCGCGGCCCTCGATGAAATAATCGCGGAACAGTCGTTCCACCAGCGCGTCCTGCGCGCCGGTCGTCTGCGCCCAGCGGATGAGGCGATGCGCGTTCAGCGTGTTGGGCGAAATGCGGATCGCGCGGAAATCGAACGCGATGCCGACGTCCGCGCCGGCCTGCGAAATGCGATCGTGCATGCCGCTCGCCTTGCCGCCGAACTTGCGCTCCATATAGGTCTTTCGATCGACGCCGCCTTCCGGAATCGTCGGATCGAGCTGGTAGGGGCGCCAGCGCACCTCGAAGGCGACGTCCGGCATTTGCGCCCGCGCGGCCTCGAAATTGCGCTTGCCGACATAGCACCAGGGGCACACGACGTCCGACACGATGTCGACTGCGAATGTTTGGGACATGGCGGCCTCCCGAACCGAGCGGCGAGCTTATGCCTGCGCGTCGAGCCGCGCAATTTTTCCCGCGAAATCGGCTTCTCCCGCGAGATCGACGGACGAAACCGGGCCGCGCACGGCCAGGCTCGCGGCGCGGGCGAGCGCCCCGGCCGCCGCGAAATCGGCGAGCGCCGGCGCCGGCGCGACAAGGCAGAACCCATCCAGCGCGTCGACGGCCGCCAGAAAATCGGCGCCCGCGAAGGGGCCGACGAGATGAAGCGGCGCGCCCGACAGCAGCGCGGCGATCGGACCGGCGACGAGGCCCGCGCGACTGGCCGGCGACAGCGTGGCGAGGATCGGCGTTTCGGACGACAGCGCCAGTTGCGCGACGAGATCGAGACCCTCGGCGACGAGCGCGCTCTGCTGAAAGCGATCCACACGCGGCGGCAGCGTTGGCGACAGGGTTGCGAAACCGATCAGCCCCGGCGCTGTCGCATGCGCGGGAGGCGCCGTCGTATCGCGCCCTTGCAGCGCGGCGAGCGAGAAGTCGATCGTGTCCCCGGCCTCGCCCGCAAGCGCGCCGACCACGCGCACGTCCGGCGCGCTCGCGGCGGCCTCGAACAGCGCGCTCTCCCAATCGGCTTCGTCGTAGTCCAGCAAGGCGAACAGCGCGGCCGCGCCGGTCGAGCGCGCCAGAAACGACAAGGCGGGCGCATCGGCATGCGCGGGCACGAGCACCGGCTCGACGCCTGCCGCCAGGGCGCCGAGAACGGCGACGATGACGGAGATGCGATTGGCGCCGACGATCAGCGCGACATCGCCCGTCCCCAGCCCGCATTCGCGCGCGCGCGCCGCAAAGGCGGCCGACAGCGCATCGAGATCGCGATAGATCAGCGGCGCATCGCCGGCCCCTTCGCCGTGTTCGGCGACCGCCAGCCGCCCGCCGCGCAGTCGCGCCGCGCCGCGCGCGAGCATGTCGAGACCGTAGGCGCCAAGCGGATGCTGCGCGGCGGCCGTCATGGCGCGGCGCTCCACCACGTGTCGAGCGTGGAGGAAAACAGCGGCGCGGCCCAGCGCGGCGTCGCCTGCGGACGCGCGATGCGGCTCCAGTGCGCGCACCATTGCACCGCCGTGTGGAACAGCGGTACGATGTAAAAGCCCGATAGCAGCACGCGATCGTAAGCGCGCACCGCGGTCACGAACTCCTCGCGCGACTGGGCCGCGAGCATCGCGGCGATCAGCCCGTCGATGGCGGGGGCGGAGGCGCCGGCAAGATTGAACGAGGCCTCCTGGCTCGCGCTCGACGCGCCCCAGCGCATGCGCTGCTCGTTGCCGGGCGAGGCGGACGCCGTCCACGTGCCGAGCATGACGTCGAAATCGAACTTCTGGCGGCGACGCTGGTATTGCACCTCGTCCACCGTGCGCACGCGCGCGGCGACGCCGATGCGCGCCAGCGACGACGCATAGTTGAGCGCGAGCCGCTCCTGATTGCGGTCGACCACCATGATCTCGAACCGGAACGGCGCGCCGTTCTTTTCGAGCGCGCCGTCGTCCACGTCCCAGCCCGCGTCCTTCATCAGCGCCAGCGCGCGCCGCGCCTGTTCGCGGTCGCGGCCCGTGCCGTCCGTCCTGTAGGGGCGCCACGCGCCTTCCAGAATGTCGGCGCGCACGACGCCGGGATATTGCGCAAGCAGCGCGCGCTCGGCCGCGCTCGCCGGCTTGCCGATGGAGGACAGATCGGAATTGTCGAAGAAGCTGACCGTGCGCGTGTAAAGTCCGGCGTAAAGGTTGCGATTGATCCATTCGAAATCGAACATCGTCTGCAACGCTTCGCGCACGCGTGCATCCCGAAAGAGCGGGCGGCGCGTATTGAAGGCGAACCCCTCCATGCCGCGCGGCGCGCCGATGGGCAGCTGCTCGCGGCGCACGCGCCCGTCGCGCAGCGCGGGAAAATCGTAGCCCGTCGTCCAGCGCGTGGGATTGCCCTCGTCGCGATAGTCGATCAGGCCGGCCTTGAAGCTTTCGAACATCGAGTTGGCGTCGCGATAATAGGCGATGCGCACCTCGTCGAAATTCGCGATCCCGCGCATCATCGGCAGGTCGCGCGCCCAGTATTCGGGATTGCGCCTGAGGATCATCTCCTCGCCCGGCTTCAGCCCCGCGATGACATAGGGGCCGGAGCCGACGGGAATCTCGAGCGTCGAGTCCGAAAACCGCTCCACGTTCACGCGATGTTTCGGCAGGACGGGCATCAGCGCCAGCGTCAGCGGCAGTTCGCGGTCGCCGGCGCCAGACAGATCGTAGTGGATCGTGTGGTCGTCGAGCGCCTCGATCCTGCGCACGAGCCCGTAGGCGATGCGCTGCTGCGGCCGGCCTTTCGTCTTCAGCAGGTCGAAGGTGAAGAGAATGTCGGCGGCGGTGATCGGCTGCCCGTCGGAAAAGCGCGCGGCCGGGTTCAGGCGAAAGACGACATAGGAACGCGCGTCGTCGGTCTCGATCGATTGCGCGATCAGCCCGTAGAGCGTGAACGGCTCGTCGAGCGAGCGCGCCATCAGCGTCTGGAACACGTTGCCGGCGAGCCCCTGCGCGGCGGAGCCGGATTTCAGATTGTAGGGATTGAGGCTGTCGAAGGTGCCGGAGAAGGCGACGTTGACGCGCCCGCCCTTCGGCGCCTGCGGGTTCGCATACGGAAGATGCGCGAAATCGGCCGGCAGCGCGGGCGCGCCATGCATGGCGAGGCCGTGCGCGACGATGCCGGCGCCGAACGGACGGACCGCTCCGGCTGCGGCCGCCGACTGCGCGCGCGCGGCCGTCGCATGCGTGAGCGTCGCGGCCGCCAGTCCGAGGGCCGCGCGTCGGGAAAGCCGAATCGCTTCGAATGTCATTGCCACAGTCTAAGCGAGGGAAAGCGGCGCGTCAGTGGCCGCGCGGCGCACGCGGGCGGCGGGTTGCGGCGCATCGCGATCTAGCCTTCTTTTGCCAAAAGCGTTATGCACCCTCGTCAATTTGTCGCCGCATTCGCGGATGATGAGCGCGTGTGCGCCGCGTGAGGGGCGCGCCGGGCGGTGTTGTGCGGCGCGTTCCGACCGAGTTCGTGGGCCGGGTCAGCGGCCCATCAGACGAAAAGGATTCTGCATGTTCTCCAAGACCAAGCTCCTCGGCGCGGTTCTCGCGGCCGGCGCCATGTCGGTTTCGGGCGCGGCTCTCGCCCAGACGCCTGCGCCGAAGCCCGCCGCTCCCGCGGCCCCGGCCGCTCCCGGCGCCGCCGGCGCGCCGCCGGCCGCCGCGCCCACCGGCCCGATGAAGGTGGACCTCAAGCCCGCCCAGGCCGAATGGACCAAGGTCTGCGGCAAGGACCAGACCGCGGGCAAGGAAGTCTGCTACACCACGCGCGACTACGGCACGCAGGCCGACCAGCCGCCGGTGCTGGCCATCGCCGTCTACGACATCAAGGGCGACGACACGAAGATCGTGCGTTTTCTGATGCCGATCGGTCTCATGCTGCGTCCCGGCATCCGCTTCAGCGCCGACAAGGGCGCGACCATCGAAGGCACGTACGAAATCTGCTTCCCCAACGGCTGTTTCGCGGAAGCGAAGGTGAAAGCCGCCACCATTGACGCGATGAAGAAGGCGACCGCCCTCAACGTTTCGGTGAAGAACCAGGTGAATGCGGAAGTGACCTTCACCACCCCGATGGATGGGTTCGGCAAGGCGTTCGACGGTCCGGCCATCGACCCGAAAGTTCTGGAAGAGCAGCAGAAGCAGCTGACCGAACAGTTGCAGAAGCGCGCCGAGGAAGAGCGCAAGAAGCTGGAGGCGCAGAAGGGCGCCGCCCCCGCGCCCGGCGCCGCCCCGGCTCCGGCGCCTGCGCCCGCCCCCGCGCCGAAACAGTAAGCGCGACCCGATACGCGAAACGGCCGCCCCCTCGGGCGGCCGTTTTCCATTTGGCGCGAAAACGCTCCCGCAAGGCTTCAGTGCGCCTGCGCGCCTTTCAGGCGATAGGCGCCGCTCCTGTCGCGCACGAACATTTCACCGACGCGCGGGTGGCGCAGCGGCTCGCCGGACGTGTCGGGCACGAGGTTCTGCTCCGAAACATAGGCGACATATTCGGTTTCCGCGTTTTCCGCGAACAGATGGTAGAACGGCTGGTCCTTGCGCGGACGCAACTCTTCCGGGATCGACAGCCACCATTCCTCGGTGTTGGCGAATACCGGGTCGACATCGTAGATGATGCCGCGAAACGGATAGCGGCGGTGCCGGACCACCTGCCCTATGCCGAATTTCGCCAGCCTGTCGCGCGTTTCTCCCATCGGCGATGAGATAAGACCGGCGACGGGAACGGTCAATCGGGCCCCGCGCCGGCCCGCCCTCAGAACCCGTAGATTCTGGCGTAGTCGGCGTCCTTGGCGGCGACCTGGCGGGCCAGATCGACGATCACCTTGGCCTGTTTCCAGGTGGCGTCGTCCTGCATCTTGCCGTCGATCATCACCACGCCCGAGCCGTCCGGCATGGCCTCCAGGATGCGCTTGGCGAAAGCCACTTCCTTCGGGTCCGGCGAGAACACGCGCTTGGCGATGGCCACCTGCGAGGGGTGCAGCGACCAGGCGCCGGCGCAGCCCATGAGGAAGGCGTTGCGGAACTGCACCTCGCAGGCCGCCTCGTCGGCGATGTCGCCGAAGGGTCCGTAGAAGCTCTTGATGCCGGCGGACGCGCAGGCGTCCACCATGCGCGCGACCGTGTAGTGCCACAGATCCTGCTGCACGCTCGCGCGCGCCTGCCCTTCGACCGGGTCCGCGATGACCTTGTATTCCGGGTGGCCGCCGCCGACGCGCGTGGTCTTCATGGCGCGCGAGGCCGCCAGATCCGCCGGACCGAGGCTCATGCCGTGCATGCGGGGCGAGGCCAGCGAGATCTGCTCCACGTTCTTCACGCCTTCGGCCGTCTCCAGAATGGCGTGGATGAGGATGGGCTTGCGCACGGCGTGGCGCGCCTCGAGCTGGGCGAGCAACTGGTCGAGATAATGAATGTCCCACGGTCCTTCGACCTTGGGCAGCATGATGACGTCGAGCTTGTCGCCGATCGCCGCGACTATCTCGGTCACATCGTCGAGCGCCCAGGGCGAATTGAGGCAGTTGATGCGCGTCCACAGCCCCGTGTCGCCGAAGTCGAAGGTCCGGCCCATCTCGATGAAGCCCTTGCGCGCGGCCTCCTTGGCGTCGGCGGGAATGGCGTCTTCCAGATTGCCGAGGATGACGTCCACGGTTTTCGCCAGCTCACCCGCCTTGGCGCGGACCTTTTCCAGATGCGCCGGCACGAAATGAATCATCCGCTCCACCTTCACCGGCAGTTCGCGCGGCGGCTGCGGGGCGCCGATGGCGAGCGGCTCGAAGAATTTGCGCGGGGTCTTCATGGGGCGGGCTCCGGTTGATCGCTGCCCGGCGCAATACGGGGAAACGCAGGTCCGCGCAACTGCGCCCCTAGAGGCTCAGACAATCCGCCAGCGCCGCGTCGACCGCCTCCGCCGCCTCGAACTGCACCCAGTGGCCGGCGCGCGGAATGCGCGTCATGACGCGAAAATGGGGCGCTTTTCGTGCGCCCGCCTCGATGGCGTCGAACCGCCCCCGGCACAGAACGTCGTCCTCGCCCCATATGCCCCAGACGGGACACGCGACATGCGGCATGGTGCGCGACAGGATGTCGGTGCGCGCAAGGCGACGCCTGGTGAGCCGGTCGGCGCGCAGGCCCTGCACGTAGAGGCCGAGCGCGAGATCGTCGACCGTCTCGTCGCGCGCGACCATCAGCGCGCGCAGGTTGTGGCGGAACGCGGCCTCGCGCTGCGGCCCTTCCGGCAGGCGCAGCCATTCGCGCAAGTCCGGTTTCGGACCGGGCTCGCGCGCGAGCGCCGGCGCGCCGACGAGCACGAGCCTGCGCACGCGATGTGGAAAGGCCGCCGCGTAGAACCCCGCGACCATGCCGCCGAACGAAAAGCCGACGAGGTCGAACGTCGCGTCGCCGACGAGCGTTTCGACGCCCTTCTCGATCCATGGCGGCAGGGCGTCGCCATCGTGGCCGACGGGCAGATCCGCCGACTCCCCGCAGCCCGGCAGGTCCGGCGCATAGACCGCGCGCCCGGCCGCGACCAGCGGCGCGATGTTGCGCGCCCAATGCGCCCAGTTGCCCGAACCGCCGTGCAGCAGAACGACCGGAGCGCCCTCGCCCCATGCGCGCCAGACCATGCGGCCGTCGCCGCACGGCGTCTCGAAACGGCGGGCGAGACGGTCGAGCGCGCGCACGTCGGCGAGCGTGTCGATGCGCGGCGGCAACAGGGGCGCTGTCATGGTCCGTTCTCGGTGCCGGCGGGCGGCGTTGCGCGGCTGCGCCGCCTTGCGTTCGTGCGGCCGCGCGCCGATCCTACAGGCGCGCGCCTCACGACGACAGGGGCGAGGAGGAAACATGACCAACGAGACCGCTCGAAAGAAGCTGGCGCGCGACATTCGCGTCGACCATGTCGGCAGCCTGCTGCGGCCGGAGGATCTGAAGGCCGCGTTTCTGCGACGCGCGCGCGGGCAGATCGACGACGCAGCCCTCGTCGCCGCGCAGGACGCCGCGATCGCCGCCATCGTCGACGAGCAGGAACGCCATGGGCTGCCGGTCGTGACCGACGGCGAATATCGCCGGCTCAACTGGCAGGTGAGCTTCTCGAAAGTCGACGGCTGGGATCTGTGGGACGGCGCGTGGCGCAACTTTCTCCAGTTTCCCGACAATCTCGGCGAAGGAGAGCAGCCCATGCAGCGCGGACGGGACGCGGTGGAATCGTTCAAGATCCCCGCGCAAGGCCGGCTCGAACTCGTCGAGAGCTTTCCCGCGCGCGAATATCGCTTTCTCGAAAAGGTCGCGACGCGGCCGGTCAAGATGACGCTGATGGGGCCGGACCGCGTGCGCCAGATGTGCGACATCCCCGGCTCGCGCGCGGTCTACGCCGACGGCGCCGCGTTTCTGGCTGATGTCGTCGCCATCCAGCGCCGCATGGTGGAGGAACTGGTCGCGGAAGGCTGCGATTACGTGCAGATCGACGAGCCGAGCTTCACCGGCTACGTCGATCCGCCGACGCTCGAGCGCATGGCCGCGCGCGGCGAGGATCCGTTGAAGAATCTCAAAGAAGCGATCGACGCCGACAACGCGGTGATCGAAGGATTGCAGGGCAAGGCGGTGTTCGGCCTGCACATCTGCCGCGGCAACCGCGCCAGCATGTGGCATCGCGAGGGCCACTACGACGCCATCGCGGAAGCGGTGTTCGGCGGACTGAAATTCGACCGGCTGCTGCTCGAATACGACAGCGAGCGCGCGGGCTCGTTCGATCCGCTGCGCTTCGTGCGCAAGGGAACGATCGTCGTGCTCGGTCTCGTCACCACCAAGAGCGGCGAGATGGAGACGATCGACGATCTGCGCCGGCGCATCGACGCCGCCGCGAAATTCTGCCCGCTCGACCAGCTCGCGCTGTCGCCGCAATGCGGCTTCGCATCCGGCATCGGCGGCAATGCGCTGAGCGTGGACGCGCAATGGCGCAAGCTCGATCTGATCGTGGAAACGGCGCGCAGGGTGTGGGGATGATCGAACTGCTCACGCCGCGGGAAATGGCGCGCGCCGACCAGCTGACGATCGAAGGCGGCGTACCCGGCGCCACGCTCATGCAGGCCGCCGGCGCGGCGGTCGCGGCGCGCGCGGCCAGCATGACGAACGGCGGCGACGTCGCCGTTCTGTGCGGACCGGGCAATAATGGCGGCGACGGCTATGTGGCGGCGCGGATATTGCGCGCGAGCGGCGCGAATGTGCGCGTCTTCGCGCTCGGCGATCCCTCGACGCTCAAAGGCGACGCGCGATGGGCGTTCGAGGGCTGGCGCGGGCCGGTCGGCGATGTCGCGACGCTCGATTTGGCGGGCGTCGCGCTGGTGATCGACGCCTTGTTCGGCGCCGGCCTTGCGCGCGATCTCGACGGCGCCGCGCGCGAATGCGTGGCGCGCACGAACGCGTGGCGGCGGGCGGGCGGCAAGGTCGTCGCCGTCGATGTGCCTTCGGGCGTCGACGGCGCGGACGGCGCGGTGCGCGGGGCGGCGATCGAAGCCGACGCCACCGTCACGTTCTTTCGGCTGAAGCCCGGCCACCTGCTCGCGCCGGGTCGCTTTCTGAGCGGCGAGATCGATTGCGCGGATATCGGCATCCCGTCGTCCGTGCTGGACGAGATCCAGCCGCGCGCCTTCGCCAACCGACCCGCGCTGTGGCGCGCGGCGCTGCGGCCGCCGCAGCCGCAGGCGCACAAATACACACGCGGCCATGCAGTGGCCGTTTCGGGCGGCCTGTCGTTCACAGGCGCGGCGCGGCTTGCGGCGCGCGGCGCATTGCGTGCGGGCGCCGGGCTCGTCACCGTCGCCAGCCCGCGCGCCGCGCTCGCCGTAAACGCCGCCGCGCTGACCGCGATCATGGTGCGCGAGAGCGACGGACCGCGCGGGCTGGCCGCGCTGTTGTCGGACGCGCGCAAGAGCGCGGTCGTGATGGGACCGGGCCTCGGCGTAAGCGAGGCGACGTGCGCACTGGTCGAAACCGCGCTCGCGCCCTGCCCCGGCCGCGCGGTCGTGCTCGACGCCGATGCGCTCACCTCTTTCGCGGGCGCGCCGCAACGGCTGTTCGACGCCATCGCCGCCTTCGACGGCCCCGTCGTGCTGACGCCGCACGAGGGCGAATTCGCGCGGCTGTTCGGGCGCGGCGCGGACAAGCTCGCGCGCGCGCGCGCGGCGGCGGCGCTGGCGGGCGCGGTCGTCGTCTTCAAGGGGCCGGATACGGTGGTCGCCACGCCGGACGGTCGCGCGTCGATCGCCGACAACGCGCCGCCGTGGCTTGCGACCGCCGGCTCGGGCGACACGCTCGCGGGCATGATCGCGGGATTCTGCGCGCAGCATATGGAAGCGTTCTACGCCGCCGGCGCGGCTGTGTGGATGCACGGCGAGGCGGCGCGTCTGTTCGGGCCGGGGCTGATCGCGGAAGACATTTCCGAAGCGCTGCCGCGCGTGTGGGCCGCGCTGCTGGCGTCCTGATGCGGCTCAGACTCGCTTGTCCGCCTTCGCCCGGTTCGCCTTCTGCGCCGCTTGCGCGCATTTTCGGCGAAATGCGTCCACTTCTTCCTCGCTGAGATGTTCGATGCCGATGAAAGCGTTCTGCGCCGCGCTCGTTCGGATCAACTCGTCCAGCTTGGCTTGCACTGCGCCTGAATCGCGGTTCTGAGCGTTCTGAATGAGGAAGACCATGAGGAACGTGACGATCGTCGTCGCGGTGTTGATGACGAGCTGCCAGTTCTCCGAATAGCCGAACAGCGGGCCGCACAGGCCCCATATCGCAACACTGGCGATGGCGGTCACGAAGGTCAACGGGTGGCCGCTCGCGATCGCGATCTTGTCCGCGATGTGGGCGAAACGGCGGGACAGGCCTTGCTCGGACACGCTATTGCCTCGCACCGCAGCAGTGCGGAGGCAACGCGCCGCGCGTGCGCCGGGTTCCCTCAGGATCCCGCGCCCTGGACCTGCTTCTTCGCCTTCACCGGCAGCGTGTCGATCTCCTCGGGCTGGATCAGACCCGCCGACATGATGATCTTCGCCGCGTTGTCCGGCGTCATGTCCAGTTCGACGACATCCTCGGCCGGCAGATAGAAATAGAAGCCTGTCGTCGGATTGGGCGTGCACGGCAGGAAGACGGAGATGTAGTCTTTTTCGCCCGGCAGTTTCGCGCGCACGCCCGGACCGGGCGGCGTGGAGATGAACACGATCGTCCAGCAGCCCTTCGAGGGATATTCCACCAGCCCCACGCGGCGGAACGACGTGCCCTGCTGCGAGAACACGGTTTCGAACAACTGCTTCACGCTCTTGTAGATGCCGCGCACGACCGGCATGCGATCGAGGATGTTCTCCGAGATGCGGATGAGCGTGCGTCCGAGCAGATTGGCCGCGAGAAAGCCGAGCAGCGTGAGACCGACGAAGGCCAGCACCACGCCGACGCCGGGAATGTTCTTGGGCAGGTAGACGTCCGGCCAGTAGGCTGCCGGAATGAGCGGCTTGATCCAGTGATCGACCGTGTCGACGAACCACCAGACGAGCGAGGCGGTGACGGCGAGCGGCCCGGCGATGACGAGGCCCGTGAGGAAATAGGCGCGGATGCGCGCGCCGAGGCCACGCGGGCGGTGATGCGTTTCGTTCGTCATTCGACCGTCACGCTCTCGATGGAAGGTCGCGCGCCGGTCATTCGACCGTCACGCTTTTGGCGAGGTTGCGCGGCTGGTCGACATCCTTGCCCATGAAAACGGCCGCATGATAGGCGATGAGCTGCGCGGGAACGGCATAGACGATGGGCGTGAAATCCGGCGCCATCGGGGCCATGTCGATCGCCCCGGCGAGCGCGACGGCCGCCTCCTCGCGCGCCGCGGCGTCGCCCACCAGCACGATGCGCCCGCCGCGCGCGGCCACCTCCTGCATGTTGGAGACCGTCTTCTCGATCGTCGCATCCTTCGGCGCGATGACGATGACGGGCATGTCCTCGTCGATGAGCGCGATGGGGCCGTGCTTCAGTTCGCCGGCCGCATAGCCTTCCGCATGGATGTAGGAGATCTCCTTCAGTTTCAGCGCGCCTTCGAGCGCGAGCGGAAAGCTCACGCCGCGCCCCAGATAAAGCGCGCTCCTGGCGTGCGCCAGACCGTGCGCGACCTGTTCGATCGCCGGCTCCTCCAGCAGCGCTTTCGCCATCAGGCCCGGCAGCGCGATCAGATCGCCGACCAGCCGCGCCTCCTCCTTTTCGTCGAGCACGCCGCGCGCCCGGCCGAACGCGATCGCCAGACACGCCAGAACCGCCAGCTGGCAGGTGAACGCCTTGGTGGAGGCCACCCCGATCTCGGGTCCCGCGAGCGTCGGCGCAACGACGCTCGACTCGCGCGCGATGGTCGATGTCGGCACGTTCACCACGGCGAGGCAGTGCTGGCCGTTGTCTTTGGCGTAGCGCAGCGAGGCGAGCGTGTCGGCCGTCTCGCCCGATTGCGAAACGACGATGGCGAGGCCGCGTTCGGGCAGCGGCGCCTCGCGGTAGCGAAACTCGGAGGCGACGTCGATGTCGACCGAAATGCGCGCGAAACGCTCGAACCAGTAGCGCGCGACGAGGCCGGCGTAATAGGCGGTGCCGCAGGCCGTCAGCGTGATGCGCGAGAGCGCATTCGCGTCGAACGGCAGATCGAACGGCAGTCGCACCTTGCCGGCGGACATGTCGAGATAATGGGCGAGCGTGCGGCCGACGACTTCCGGCTGTTCGTGAATCTCCTTCGCCATGAAATGGCGGTGCTCGCCCTTGTCGACGAGAAAGGCGGAGGCCTGCGAGCGCACCCGCGCCCGTTGCACGATCGCGCCGGAGGCGTCGTGAAACTCCGCGCCGCCGCGCGTGAGAACGACCCAGTCGCCCTCCTCCAGATAGGCGATCTCACTGGTGAAGGGCGCAAGCGCGAGCGCGTCCGACCCCAGATACATCTCGCCCTGCTGCTCGCCCTCGCCCCAGCCGACCGCCAGCGGCGAGCCGCGCCGCGCGCCGATCAGCAGGTCGTCCTGGCCGTCGAACAGGAAGGCGAGCGCGAAGGCCCCGCGCAGTTGCGGCAGCGCGGCCGCGACCGCCGCCACCGGCCCCTTGCCCGTCTGCATCTCGTCGGCCACCAGATGGGCGACAACCTCCGAATCCGTTTCGGTCTGGAAATTGTGGCCTCTGGCGCGCAGCCCCTCCCGCAACTCGCGGAAATTCTCGATGATGCCGTTGTGGACGACCGCCACGCTTCCGTTGGCATGCGGATGGGCGTTGGTCTCGTTGGGGCGGCCGTGGGTCGCCCACCGGGTATGGCCGATGCCGATCAGCCCCTTGAGCGGCGCCTCCGACAGCAGGATTTCGAGATTGCGCAGCTTGCCCTGGGCGCGGCGGCGGATGAGGCGGCCGGATTCCAGCGTCGCGACGCCGGCCGAATCATAGCCGCGGTATTCAAGCCGTTTCAGCGCCTCGACCAGTTCGCCGGCCACCGGCCGCGCGCCCAGAATCCCCACGATGCCGCACATAGTCGTTCCTGCGTCCGTCCCGTTCCGAACGCCGCAGATACCACACCCTGCGGCGGATTGCTCTGGCCGGGCAAAAAGTCATTGTGGCGCCACAGTGCCCGTTCAATCCGGGTTGCAACGCCGCCTGCGCGGCTTTCGCATGCAATCGGGGTTCCACATGAAGCTTGTCGCCGCCGCCCTCGCGGGCGCGCTGTTTTTCTCCGGTTTCGCCTCGCCGGCGGGCGCGCAGGAGGCGCGCAAGAAGGTCTCCTGCGATTCGATCATGGCCCTGTGCATGAAGCGGGCCGGCGACGGACATGCGGGCATTTGCGAGGACATGCTGTCGCAGGCGCGCAACACGGGGCGCTGGCCGGCGACGCAGGAGCCGGACGGCAAGAAGCACCCGCCGGTGCCCTGCACGCCCTAGCCTTTCGTCCGGGCGGCTTTGGCCGCCGCCTTGCGCGCGCGGAACTCCTTGGCCCAGCCGGGTTTTTCGATCTGGCGGGCGCGCGCGAGGGCCAGCGCGTCGGCGCTCACGTCCTGCGTGACGACGGCGCCCGTGCCGACATACGCGCCCTCGCCGATGCGCACCGGGGCGACGAGCGAGGAATTGGTGCCGACGAAGGCGCCGGCGCCGATCTCGGTGCGGAATTTGTCGAACCCGTCGTAATTGCAGGTGACGACGCCCGCACCGATGTTCGAGCCCGCGCCGACGGAGGCGTCGCCGATATAGGACAGGTGGTTCACCTTGGCGCCGCGCCCTATGGCCGACGCCTTGATCTCCACGAAATTGCCGATGCGCGCGCCTTCCTCCAGCCGCGCGCCCGGCCGCAACCGCGCGAAGGGGCCAATGGAGACGCCGGCCGCCACTTCCGCCCCCTCCAGATGGGAAAAGGCACGGATCGTCACCCCGTCGCCGACCGTCACGCGCGGCCCGAACACCACATGCGGCTCGACCGTCACGTCGCGTCCGAGCCGGGTGTCGTGGCTCAGGAACACGGTTTCGGGCGCCACCAGCGTCGCGCCGGCGCGCATGGCCGCCTCGCGCAGCCGCGCCTGCGCGATCCGCTCGGCGGCGGCCAGTTGCACGCGATCGTTGACGCCCATCACCTCGCTCTCGGGCGCGGTGCGGTAGACGGCCTTCAGGCCGTGGGCGCGGGCCAGCTCCACCACGTCTGTCAGGTAGAATTCGTTCTGGGCGTTGGCGGGTTTCACGCTTTCCAGCAACGCCAGCGCGCTGTCGCCGGCGAGCGCCATGATGCCGGCGTTGCAGAGCCGAATCTCGCGCTCGGCGGCGGTGGCGTCCTTGTGCTCGCGCACCCCGGCGAGCCCGCCGTCGGCGCCGATCAGCAGGCGGCCGTAGCCGGTCGGATCGCGCGCCTCGAATCCCAGCACGGCGATCGCCGCTCCCTCCGCCAACGCCGCGCGCAGGGCGGCGAATGTGGCGGGCGCGACCAGCGGGGTGTCGGCGAAGGCGATCAGCACATCGTCGAACCCGCGCGCGAGCGCGGCGCGGGCCGCCAGCGTCGCGTGCGCGGTGCCGCGCCGCTCGGCCTGCACATAGATCTCCGCCGTCGGCCAGGCGGCGCGGGCGGTTTCAGCGACATCCTCGCGCTGCGGGCCGACGACGGCGGCCGCCGCATCCGCGCCGGCGCCCGCCAGCGCGTCCATCACATGCGCCAGCATGGCGCGGCCGGCGATTTCGTGCAGCACCTTGGGCCGCTCGGACCGCATGCGCGTGCCCTCGCCCGCCGCCAGGACGACCGCCAGACAGGTGCGCGGCTGGGTTTGGACGGACATGCGGGCTCCTCTAGCTTTGCATTCCCCGCACGCGCGCCAGACCGCAAAATCATGTCGCACGCGGGGATGATGTTTCGCGCGTTGCCAAATAACATGAAAAGTATAAAGACGAAGCGCCCGCGCCGGAAGGAAAGCGCAGCCGCACCTCCGCCGCTCAGGCGCGTGTGGCGCGCTCGGCCATGCGCGCCGGGCGACGAAGCGAAACGGCCGGGCGGCAGCCTGTCGGATCGAAGAAAGCGTCGCATTTGATGATCGCGCGTCGAGATGTGTTGAAACTGGCCGCAGGCGGCGCCTCCGCGTTCGCGATGGGGGCGGCCCATGCGCAGGGCAGCGGCGCGGCGACGGTCGCCCCGTTCCATAGCGCCGCGCCTCTCGATCTGGCGCGCGTGATCGCCAAGGCGCCCTATCGCGCCCCGGCCGCCGATCTGGGCGAGCCGTTCTCGGCCCTCACCTATGAACAATATGTCGGCATCGCGCTGAAGCCGCGCGCGGCGGTCTGGGCAGACGACAATCTCGGCTTCGTGATCGAGCCGCTGCACCGCGGCTTCATTTTCACGACGCCGATGCTGATCCACGTGGTGGAGAACGGGCTGGCGCGCCAGCTCGTCTACCGTCAGGACGATTTCGAGTTCGGCGCGCTGAAGCCGCCGCCCAACATTCCCAACATCGGCTTTTCGGGTTTCCGGGTTCTGGTGGCGCGCAACGGCCGGCTGGAGGAAGTCGCGATCTTCCAGGGCGCGAGTTTCTTTCGCGCTCGCGCGCCGGGCCAGCCGCTGGGCCTGATGGCGCGCGCGCTGAGCGTGAAGACCGCCGATCCGCGCGGCGAGGAGTTCCCGATCCTGAAGGCGGTCTGGATCGAGCGGCCGCAGGCGGGCGCCAATGCGCTGGTGATCCACGCGCTCGTCGATTCCGAGAGCGTGGTCGGCGCCTATCGCTTTACGCTCCGACCGGGCGAGGCGACGATCATCGACACCGAGATGACGCTCGTGCCGCGCGTCAACGTCGATCATGTGGGCGTCGCCACCATGAGCGCCGTCTGCCTGTCGACGCAGCTCGACCGCCGCCGCCCCGACGACGTGCGCCCGACGATCGCCGAAACCAACGGGCTGCAGATGCATTCCGGCGCCGGCGAATGGATCTGGCGGCCGGTGGCCAATCGCGGAACGCTGCAATTGTCCTCGTTCGTGGACGACAATCCGAAAGGGTTCGGCTTCCTGCTCCGCAACCGGCGCTTCGAGGATTATCAGGACGACGACCTGCGCTGGCAGGACCGCCCGTCGCTGTGGATCGAACCGCTGAGCGAATTCGGCCCCGGCGCGGTGTCGCTGGTCGAAATACCCGCGGAATCCGAGGGCAACAGCAACTGCATCGCCTACTGGCGGCCGACCAGCGGCCTGACCGCCGGCAAGGAAGCCACCTTCGCCTATCGGCAATTCTGGTGCTGGGAGCCGCCCTCGCGGCCCCCGCTTCTGACCGCGCGGCAGGAGCGCGCCGGGCGCGTCGGCGCCAGGCGCCGCCGCTTCATCGTCACCTTCGCCGGCGAGGGCCTCGCCAATCCCTCGATGACGCCCGATCTGAAGCCGAAGCTGACGGTCGCGCCGGGCGCGCTGGTCGCCACGCGCGCCTGGCTCTATCGCGACGCGCGCATCTATCGCGTGGCCTTCGACATCGAGCCCGGCAGCGAAGCCTTTTCCGAAATCCGCCTCGTCGTCGAAGCCGCGGGCGCGCCCGTCAGCGAGACCTGGCTGTATCGATGGACGCCGTGAACGATCTCAGCCCGCCCGCGCGCGCCCTGCCGATCATGCCGGCCGAAGCGCACCTGTCGATGCCGACGCAGAGCCTGACGCGGTTCGACAGCAAACAACGCCGGCGCAACGTGCTGGCCTCGAGCGCGCGCCGTCCGTGGCTCGCGCGGCTCATCGTGTTCGGCGGCGCGCTCGCGCTGACCGCCTATGGCGCGCGCGAGATGTACAAGGTCATCGACGTCGGCGGCGTGACCTTCCTCAAACTGGCGCTGCTCTTTCTGTTCGTCGCGAATTTCTCGTGGATCGCGCTCGCCTTCACGAGCGGCGTGGTCGGCTTCGCGTGGTCGCTCTTCGCCAACCGCCGCAAGCCGCCGCCGCCCGACGCGCTCACCGCGCGCACGGCCGTCGTCATGCCCATCTACAACGAGGCGCCCAGCCGCGTGTTCGGCGCCTTGCAGGCGATGTGGGAGGACGTGGAGGCGACGGGGCTCGGCGCGCATTTCGACTGGTTCTTCCTGTCGGACACGACCGATCCCGATGTGTGGATCGCGGAGGAACGCGCGCTGATCGCGCTGCGCAACCGGCTGGGGCCGCAGGCGCGCGTGTATTATCGTCACCGCCAGAAGAACACGGGCCGCAAGGCGGGCAACATCGCCGATTTCGTGACGCGCTGGGGCGGCGCCTACGAACACATGGTGGTGCTGGACGCCGACTCGCTGATGACGGGCCACGCGATCGTGACGCTCGCCGCCGCGATGGAGAAGGATCCCGATTCAGGCATCATCCAGACGCTGCCGCTGATCATCAACCGCAATACGCTGTTCGCGCGCGTGCAGCAGTTCGCCGCGCGCATCTACGGCCCGGTGATCGCGGCCGGGCTGTCGGCGTGGATGGGGCGCGACGGCAACTACTGGGGTCATAACGCCATCATCCGCACCGCCGCCTTCGCCGCCCATTGCGGGTTGCCGGACCTGCGCGGCAAGCCGCCGTTCGGCGGGCACATTCTCAGCCACGATTTCGTGGAGGCCGCGCTCATTCGGCGCGCGGGCTACAGCGTCTACATGCTGCCGGCGCTCAAAGGGTCCTACGAGGAAAGCCCGCCCTCGCTGCTCGACGTTTCGGCGCGCGACCGGCGCTGGTGCCAGGGCAACCTGCAACACATTCGCGTGCTGCCGACCAAGGGGCTGCACTGGGCCTCGCGCCAACATCTGCTGACGGGCATTTTCGGCTACCTCGCCTCCCCGCTCTGGCTGCTGCAACTGCTGGTCGGCATTCTGATCGTGCTGCAGGCGGCCTATATCCGCCCCGAGTATTTCACCAACGAATTCACGCTGTTTCCGACCTGGCCGCGGTTCGACGCGGAACGGTCGCTGGCGCTGTTCGCGCTCACCATGTCGATTCTGCTGGCGCCGAAATTCCTCGGCCTCATTCTCGCGCTGTTCGAGCGCGAGACGCGGCGCGGATCGGGCGGCGCGTTCGGGCTGATCTTCTCATCGCTGATCGAGATCGTGATGTCGGCGCTGCTCGCGCCGATCATGATGCTGGTGCAAACGGGGCATGTGACGCACATTCTGTTCGGCTTCGACACGGGCTGGAACCCGCAGCGGCGCGACGACGGGTCCATCCCGCTCAAGGACATCATCCGCAAGCACCGCTCGCATGTCGGGCTCGGCGTGGTCAGCCTGGTCGCCGGCTTTCTGATTTCGCCGTCGCTGGTGGCCTGGATGTCGCCCACCATCGCGGGCCTGATTTTCGCCGTGCCGATCTCCTGGGCGAGCGGCATGCTGTCGCTGGGCCTGGCGCTGCGCAACGCCGGCCTCCTGCGCACGCCGGAAGAGACGCATCAGCCGCCGATCGCGCAACGCGCCAACGCGCTCGCCGATCAGCTCGCGGCCGAGAACAACGACGCCATCGACTCGATCCGCGTGCTGCATGCGGACGCCGCGTTCCGCGACGCGCACGCCACGTTCCTGCCGCCCTACAAGAAGCGCCCGAAAGGCGATTTCACCGCCGACCGCGCGATGGCGCAGGCCAAGATCAGCGATGCAGAGACGATCGACGACGCCATCGCCTGGCTGAAGCCGAAGGAGCGGATGGTGGCGCTGCACGACCGCGCGCTGATCGAACTGATCGCGCATCTGCCGCATACGGCCGACGCGCGGCGCTAGTGGGGTCTTACAGCGGCTTCGGCTTCCAAGCGCGCAGCAGCAGCGCGTTGG